>Ga0102871_1000092_pt1 | contig 32150 bp, 27 predicted proteins | sample Colrivmet1546C02_FD_78445 | JGI IMG/M metagenome (GOLD analysis project Ga0102871, IMG submission 78445) | Estuarine microbial communities from the Columbia River estuary - metaG 1546C-02 | ecosystem: Environmental > Aquatic > Marine > Intertidal zone > Estuary | place: USA: Columbia River... | reverse complement strand
TGCTTAGATTTGTACCTTTATAAAAAATAACACTACAACATAAAAACATGTCTAGAGACGCCGAATTAAAACAGCGCTGGGAAGTACTTGTCGAAAAGCTTTCTGCACAATTTTCAGACCATGATCCACTAGATTTAGATGCTATTATTTGTTTGGTTGGGGTTCAAGAGTTAGGGAAATACCACCAAAAGTTTAAAAAAGAAGACAAAGTAGATCTCATGCATATTGCTATTTGCAAGTTGTTGGAACCCTATGGTTATTACGCTTTTGATTTTGTAGATGCAGACGGATGGCCGCATTATCAGATAGTGGAAAACTTGCCGCCATTAAAAGCTGGAGAGCAGTCTGTATTGATGAAAGAGGCTATTGTACAGTACTTTGTAGAAAAAGAATACATTGTTTAAGTCTAATTTGTAAACGGTTAAAATGACTATAAATCAAGAACTTCCTTATTATGCCGTTATTTTTACTTCCACACAAACAGATTCCATAGCTGGATATGAGTTAATGGCCCAAGAAATGGAGGCATTGGCTAAAATTCAGCCAGGTTATCTCGGAATGATGTCGGCTAGAAGCCAAGTGGGAATAACCGTGAGCTATTGGGCTACCTTAAAAGATATCGCCCAGTGGAAGTTACAGGCAAACCATTCTTTGGCACAGCAAAAAGGAAAATCTGATTGGTATGAAAAATATTCCGTTCAAATATGCAAGGTAGAACGGTCTTATGGTTTTGATAAAGAATTAAAGGAAGGTAAATAGACATTATTTCAAGGGCCTTTTAATAGCCTCTCTATGAGTTAATCCAATTCTTCAATGAGTTTTTTAAAAGTATTTTTTGGATTTTTGTTTTCGTACAAAATCCCGTAGACTGCATTAACAATGGGGGTTTTTACGTTTTTTTCCTTTTTTTCCATGATTTTAAAAGCGCTCTTTGAAGCGTAATACCCTTCAGCGACCATATTCATTTCCATGGTAGCACTCTTTACGGTGTACCCTTTTCCAATCATGTTCCCAAACATTCTATTCCTACTAAAAACGGAATAGCCCGTAACCAACAAATCTCCAAGATAAGCGGTGTCGTTAATGTTGCGTTTCATTTTATGGACTTGTTTAATAAATCTTTTCATCTCCCTTATGGCATTACTCATGAGCACTGCTTGAAAATTATCCCCATACCCAAGACCATGAGCTATACCCGCAGCAATAGCATAGATGTTTTTAAGTACAGCTGCGTATTCTGCGCCAATAATGTCATCTGAAATTTTTGTTTTAATATAACTGCTTTGTAGGGCTTTTGCCATTTGAGAAGCAGTAGCTAAATCTGCACAGGCAATGGTTAGAAAAGAAAGCCTTTCAAGCGCCACCTCCTCTGCATGGCATGGCCCTGTAATGACACCTATTTGTTCTAAAGGGACCCCATAAGTTTCATTGAAATGCTCCCCTACTATTTTACCTGTTTCAGGCACAATCCCTTTAATAGCAGAAAAAATAATCTTGCCCTTTAAATCTATAGTAGATTTAGCCATTTCAGTGACTAAAAAGGCAGAAGGAATGGCAAAAACAATACATTGAGCCCCATTTAATGCTTCGTCAATTTGGTCTGTGAGCTTGAGGTATTGAAGGTCAAAACTAACCGCAGATAAATAGTTTGGGTTGTGAAATTCTTCTTTTATGTGCGCTATAGCCTCTGAGTTTCTCATGTACCAGATGACTGTATTGTTATTTTCGGTGAGCATTTTCACTATGGCGGTAGCCCAGCTCCCACCACCTATTACAGCAAACTTATCCATAGGTTTCATTCCTTAATTATAGAGGTCTTACCAAATAAAGACTCCGACAAATTTAAGAAAACCCTTTGGCTTATTTATAACTTCGCGTCTTATTATAAAAACACGCCCAGTCTTATTCAAAATCCAATTCGCGTCTTATTTTAATCCTCACCCCGTCTTATTCTAAACACTAAGGGCTTTAGGGCCAGACTTCAAAATAAAACAAGAAAAAAAGCCCTAAAAGTATTTTAGTAAATTTTTAGTTTGGCACGAAAATTGATTTATGTTTAATGAATACAATAAATTTATATTTTAGTTTTGTTTAGGTTAGAATTAGTTGATTCAAAACCCCGGGTGAGGACCTGGGGTTTTTTGCGTTCCATTTAAAAAGGCTACTTTTGCAACTTCCTAAAAAGCCACTAGGCCATATTAAACAAACCTCTCTTGAATAAATTCATCCATCTTTTCGATTTTTCCCAAAAAGTAAATTATAAAACAGAAGTACTCTCCGGACTTACAGTGGCCTTAGCTTTGGTGCCAGAAGCAATAGCTTTTGCGCTAATCGCGGGACTTTCACCATTAACGGGACTTTACGCTGCTTTTGTGATGGGTTTTGTCACGTCTATTTTTGGTGGCCGTCCAGGAATGATATCTGGCGCTACTGGAGCAGTTGCCGTGGTGATTGTTTCTCTTGCAAAGGAATATGGAGTTGAATATGTTTTTGCTACGGTTATTTTAGCCGGTATGATGCAATCTCTGGCGGGTTTTCTTAAATTGGGTAAACTGATGCGCTTGGTGCCGCATCCTGTGATATTTGGATTCGTAAACGGCTTGGCCATAATTATTTTCATGTCTCAAATGGCCCAGTTTAAAGATGCAAATGGTGATTGGCTCACTGGACAATCACTTTATATACTACTGGGATTAGTAGCCCTAACCATTTTAATGATTTGGGGATTACCCAAACTCAGCAAAGCTATTCCTGCTTCTTTGGTGGCTATCTTAACTGTTTTTGGCATTGTTTTTTTCTTGGATATAGACACCAGAACCATCGGAGATATTGCCTCTATAAAAGGAGGGTTCCCCCCGTTTCACATTCCTGAAATTCCATGGACTTTGGAAACGCTAAGTATTATTTTCCCTTTTGCAGCTATTGTGGCTGGAGTAGGTCTTATAGAGAGTTTACTCACCTTGAATATTGTAGACGAAATTACAGAAACAAGGGGTAGTGGAAATAAAGAAGCTTTAGCTCAGGGTGCGGCCAATATCTTATCTGGATTGTTTTCGGGCATGGGTGGTTGTGCCATGATAGGACAGAGTCTAATAAACACGTCTAACGGAGCAAGGGCCAGACTTTCAGGAATTGTTGCCTCGGTAATGCTTTTGGTTTTCATCATGTTTGGTGCAAGTTTAATTGAAAAAATGCCCATGGCAGCCCTTACGGGACTGATGATTATGGTCTCGGTAGGTACTTTTGAGTGGGCCAGTTTAAAAACCTTCAATAAAATGCCCAAATCAGATGTATTGGTGATGGTTTTAGTCACCTTAGTCACTATTTTCCTCCACAATCTAGCCTTGGCTGTTCTGGTGGGTGTGGTCATTTCTGCACTGGTTTTTTCATGGGATAACGCCAAGAGAATTAGGGCTAGAAAAACAGTAGACGCACAAGGGGTGAAGCATTATGAAATATATGGGCCACTTTTCTTTGGCTCTATTACAGCCTTTAATGAGAAATTTGACGTCCTAAACGACCCCCAAGAAGTGATCATTGATTTTAAAGAGAGTAGGGTGGTAGATATGTCTGCCATAGAAGCGCTCAATAAAATCACAGAGCGTTATTTAAAATTAGGCAAGAAGGTACATTTAAAACACCTCAGTTCAGATTGTAAGGCCTTGCTTCGCAACGCCGATGCCTTAATTGAGGTTAACGTCCTAGAAGATCCTACCTATAAGGTAGCTGTAGATGTTTAGATCTGTTCGCCAATCAAATAAAAAATTAAGGGGCGGCCAATGGCCGCCCCTTAATTTTTAAAGCACCGCTGTTTTGAATCTACAGGGACCTAATATATTCTAAAAGTGCCCTAGCGTCATTTTGGTTTACATTCTGGTTGAGCATAATAGCATTGTTGTATTCTTTTAATAAGGCTTTTGCTATAGGGTCTTTTTTAATCATCTCCGTAGGGTTAATGATCATATTCATGATCCATTCAGGACTTCTTCTCTCTAAAGCACCTGCTAAGGCTGGACCGATCATTCTTTGATTGGGCATATGGCATGCAGTACACTTCACTTCGAAAATTTCTTGTCCTAGAGACACCATGTCTGCGTCTAATGTATCTGATAGTGACACTGTCTTTACAGGGCCAATCCCTTTGTTGTTTAAGTCTACAGGAACTTCTACTTTTGTTTTTTTAAGGGTAGTTTCCTTTTTAGTTCTGTTCATCTGAAAACCACTCTCTTCTTTTTTCTTGCTTTCACCACAGCTGTTTAAGATAAATACAGCAGACAATGCAAATAATACTTTTTTCATAATATAGGGTATTGGCTTTGAGGTGTCCCCAAGCCGGGACATTAATAAATAAAAAACGAATATAGTAAAAAAGCCCTTTTTTTATCGGTCAAAAAGGGCTCAAATTTGTTAAATGTTGTGATTTTTTACTGAAATTTTTCTAGTATGCTGGCCTGAGATTTAAGTGCGGCTATAAATTCACTTCTCAATCTTTCCACAAGTGCTTTTACAGGAATACTGTCTTTAATTGTGGTGACGCCTTGTCCTGCAGACCAAATGGTTTTCCAGGCTTTAGCTTCTGTATCCATTTCTTTTCCAAAATCTATCTTGACATCTTTTTTAAGGTCTTCTGCCGTAATTCCAGCAGCTTGTAAGCTCGCCGCCAAAAAGTTCGCGTGAACTCCGGAAATAGCTGCGGTGTAAACCACATCATTTGCCCCAGCGTCTACAATCATTTTTTTGTATGCTTCAGGGGCAATACTCTCATCAGTATTGATAAATCTTGTGCCCATATAAGCCAAGTCTGCGCCCATTTGTAGGGCAGTAGCAACGTCTTTGCCCGTGCTAATACAGCCTGAGAGTAAGATGGTCTTATCGAATATGCTTTTTACTTCTGCCACAAGGCTCATAGGGTTTAAAGAACCTCCATGGCCTCCAGCACCTGCAGCGACTAAAATTAGACCGTCTACACCAGCTTCAGCAGCTTTTTCAGCATGCCTCTTTTTAATAATATCGTGAAACACCAAACCCCCATAAGAATGAATAGCGTCTACTACCATAGACACCGCCCCAAGAGAAGTAATCACTAAAGGGACCTTGTGTTTCATACACAATTTCACATCTGCTTCTAATCTAGGATTGGTAGGGTGAACAATTAAATTCACACCAAAAGGCGCCGCCTTTTGGCCGGTTTCTTTTTCAAATGCCGCTAAGGCCTCTTTTATCTCAATCAACCATGCTTCAAAACCTTCACTGGTTCTTTGGTTTAACGCTGGAAAGGTGCCTACAATTCCGTTTTTACAACATTCAATGACCATGTTTGGATTTGAAATTAAAAACATAGGCGCTGCTACAACAGGCAGATTTAGGTCATGGATAAAAGGCGCTTTTTTTGACATAAGGTACTTTTAGGGAGTTCAAAAAATAATAATACTTTTGCAGTTATTATGCATGCATAACAAACACACTATAAATGTACACAAAATCATTTGATATTCGCTGGAGTGACTTAGACGCCAATAGACATTTGGCCAACGCTTCTTATTTAAATTTTATGAGTCATACCCGAATGGGTTTCTTAATGGAATGTGGTTTTAATCAAGAAAGCATGGCGCAATACCAACTTGGCCCTGTGGTGTTTTACGAGCATATATATTATTTCAAAGAGGCTTTTGCTGGAAAACCCATTCAAGTATCCCTAGAATTAAAAGGACTTAGTAAAGACGGAATGTTCTTTGAATTTCACCATAACTTTTATGATCACAAGGGGAAAAACTTTGCACACTGCGAAATGATGGGTGCTTGGATAGACATGAAATCTAGGGCATTGGCACCATTGCCAGAAGTTTTTTTAAATGCTTTTGCAGGGATTGAAAAGGCAGATGGTTTTAAGGTTCTCACCAAGGAAGACACTAGAAAATTTGCAAAAAAGCCGGTAGATAAGACCGTCTAATTGTGTTATCTTAAAGGGTTGTTTTAAATAGTTTTCCCTTCACTAGACTTAGAAGCCTGTTTTGAGGTAGCCAAATAGACCCCTACTAAAACGGCCAAAGTACCCGCTAATTTCACGGGACTCAGTTGGTCTTTTCCGCTGAGCACGGCATAGATAATTCCTATGAGCGGCTGTAAATAAACAAATGCACCCACAGAAGACGCTTTAAGGGTGGTGAGCGCGAAAGCATTAAATAAATAGGTAAGAAAAGTAGTTCCAACAATCACAAATCCAATAGCTGCCCAAATTTCCAAAGGCATTTCTCCCCATTGAATTTGATTAAACTCTACTATAGTGATAGGGAAATTTATGACAAAGGCCATTCCAAACAACCATTTCATTAGGGTGATAGGATGGTATTTTTTAATCAGTGACTTAACCACTATTAAGTAAGCGCCATAAGAGGTGGCATTAAGCACAAACAGTATATTTCCTACAAAAATATTTGGGGCGTCTTGTCTTATTTCATGACCAAATAAAATGAGGCCCAGCGCCCCTAAGAATCCTAAGCCAATCCCAAGTATTTTTCGCAATCCAATTTTTTCCTTTAAAAATAGGGCAGACAGCAACACGACAATGATGGGTGTAATGGTTACTAAAACGGCACTATTGATAGGGGTGGAAAGCGAAAGCCCTTTAAAAAAAGAAAGCATATTAATCACCATGCCTAGTAATGTAGCCGCCAAAAGTATTTTCCAGTCTTTTCGTTGGATCTTTTCTTTAGGCGTAAAGAGGGAGAGGGTCCAAAATAAAACGGCTGCACCACCTACCCGGAGCATAATAAAACCAAAAGCCCCTACATAGTCCGGCATAGCTCCTTTAGCAATCGTATGGTTTAAACCATATATAGTGGTGGCACCAAATGCTGCTAGTAAAGCCAGGGCTCTTTTGGTTAAGAGTGCTTTCAATATTAAGATTTTAAAGCCACATCTGCAGCGGCAATGGTGTCTTTTTTATAGCCCACAAAAACAGCACCTTCTACCCGTATCACAGGTCTTTTTAAAAAGGTATAGTGGGATAAAATATACGACTTATAGTCCTGTTCGCTGAGGTCTTTATTGGCCAATCCTTCTGAGGTATACAAACGGGAGCGCCTGTTGAAGAGCGATTCGTAAGAGCCTGTAATTGTAGCGAGCTCGTCCAGTTCTTTTTCAGAGATGTGGGTTTGTTTTAGGTCTTGCAGAGTGACATCGGTCAGGGGCCCAAAAGCATCAATGATTTTTTTACAAGTGTTGCAAGTGCTTAAATGGTAGATGTGTTTCATGGTGTGATAAATTAGATACAAAGAAACTTATTTTAAAGGAATTGTACTATTTTTAGAAAAAATCAATTCATGGAGACTATTCTACAGATTACAGCTGCTACTCGTGAGCTTTACATTAAATTTTTAAATGATATTTCTTTAGAAGATCTTGGGAAAATACCGACAGGTTTTAATAACAATATATGGTGGAATATTGCTCATGTAGCTGTAACCCAACAGCTTTTGGTGTACGGGCTTAGCGGCTTGGAACCCCATATGTCTAAGTCTTTTATTGACACTTATAGAAAGGGAACAGCCCCCGTAAATGCGCCAACTTTAGAAGATGTAGGCCTCTTAAAGGCTGCCTTGAAAGAGTTAATTGTCAGGACAAAAGAAGACTATCATAAAGGCCTTTTTTCTTCCTACACACCCTACTTAACTTCTGCTGGTGTGACCTTGAATAATGTCTCCGACGCTATGGCTTTTAACCTGGTGCATGAGGGCATTCACATAGGTTCCATTATAGCCCTTAAAAAGGCATTGAAAGGCTAAACCCTTTATTATAAAGGCTTTAACTTTAGTAATATTTTTCCATATAGTAAGATTGCATTATTCTATAAAAAAACCGGTTTAAATTATGGAAATAACATAATTTTGCACCTATATTATTAATGGCGTAAATCGCCTTGCTATTAGATTTTAAATGGAAGCAAAAATTAATGCATTTATGGAAGAGGTCAAGACTAGAAATGGTCATGAACCTGAATTTATTCAAGCAGTTCAAGAAGTGGCTGAAACAGTCATTCCTTATATTGCCAAGCACGATATTTACAACGGGAAAAATATTTTACTCAGAATGGTTGAACCTGAAAGACTCATTTCTTTTAGAGTCGCTTGGGTAGATGATTCTGGAGAGATTCACGTAAACAGAGGCTATAGAATTCAAATGAATTCTGCTATTGGTCCTTATAAAGGAGGGCTTCGTTTTCACCCCTCAGTAAATGCCAGTATTTTAAAATTCTTGGCTTTCGAGCAGGTGTTTAAAAATTCTTTAACTACCCTTCCAATGGGAGGTGGTAAAGGGGGGTCTGACTTTGACCCTAAAGGAAAATCAGACGACGAAGTCATGCGTTTTTGCCATGCTTTTATGTTGGAGCTCAACCGTCATATTGGTCCAAACACAGATGTACCTGCTGGAGATATTGGTGTTGGTGCTAGAGAAATTGGTTTCTTGTTTGGTATGTATAAAAAGATACGCAACGAGTTTACAGGGGTGCTTACAGGTAAAGGACGCTCTTGGGGAGGGTCATTAATTAGGCCTGAGGCAACAGGTTATGGAACAGTGTATTTTGCACAGAGCATGTTACAGACTAGCGGCAATGATTTTTCAGGAAAAAAAGTGGTTATTTCTGGTTCAGGAAATGTGGCGCAATACGCTGCAGAGAAAGCCATTCAATTAGGGGCTACTGTCCTGACTTTATCGGATTCTAAAGGATTTATTCACGACCCAGAGGGAATAGATGCAGAAAAATTGGCTTTTGTAATGGACCTTAAAAACAACCAGAGGGCCAGAATTTCAGCTTATATTAATACCTATCCTAATGCTAGCTATCACGAAGGGGAGACACCCTGGGGTGTTGCCTGTGATATTGCGCTGCCATGTGCGACTCAAAATGAGTTGGATGGCCAGGATGCAGAAAAATTAATAGCCAACGGATGTCTTTGTGTTGCAGAGGGGGCTAATATGCCTTCTACTCCTGAAGCCATTCATGCTTTTCATGAGGCTAAAATTTTATTTGCCCCAGGAAAGGCATCTAACGCTGGCGGTGTAGCTACTTCTGGATTAGAAATGTCTCAGAATTCATTGAGAATTAGCTGGACTAGAGAAGAGGTAGATGAGCGCTTAAAAGCCATTATGTCGGACATTCACGATTCTTGTATTGCCTATGGAAAAGAAGCAGACGGCTATTGTAATTATGTAAAAGGAGCCAATATTGCTGGATTTGTTAAGGTAGCAGACGCTATGTTGGCGCAGGGCGTGATTTAAAACTGTTTTTTCAATTAATATTAAAGCCTTTTCTCTTGTTAGAGAAAAGGCTTTTTTTATTTTTACATCCATGCAGCAAACCACTAAAGCGATTGTTTTAAAAACGATTAAGTATGGAGACAACAGCTTAATTGTTAAGTTGTATACGGCGTCTAGTGGCTTAAAGTCCTATATGCTCAACGGAGTATTGAGCAGGAAAAAAGGAAAGTTCAACAAGGCCCATTTTTTGCCTTTAAGTCAATTAGAAATTGTTGCCCAACACAGGGATAAGGGTAATTTAGAAAGATTAATTGAAGCCAAATTGTCTTATCCCTATCAGAGCGCACATACCCATATGGCCAAAAATGCCATTGTACTGTTTTTATCTGAGTTTTTATCCAATGCCATTCAAGAAGAAACAGAGAATAAGGAATTGTTTTCATTTATTGAAACGGCTTTACAATGGCTAGATAATGAAGATCAAATAGCCAATTTTCACCTATTTTTTCTCGTAGAAATCAGCAAGTATTTTGGATTTTATCCCTCTGATAATCATATGGATAGCCCATATTTTGATCTAGTAGAAGGAGACTTTTGTTCCCATGCAGGCTTGAATCCCCATATGGGCGAACCTGAAATTTCTTTTTTTAAATCTATATTAGGCATAAATTTTGATAAGTTAAATGATATTAAAATGTCTCAAAAAAGTAGGCGAGAACTTATATCGCATTTAATGGTTTATTACCAGCACCATTTAGATGGATTTAAAACACCAAAATCAATACACATACTCAATGAAGTATTTTCTTAGACTAATATATGTGACAGTCATTGGGTGCCTTCCTTTATTTTCAATAGCGCAAGAAGTCTTTGTGTATGACGCAGATACAAAAGAACCTCTGGCAGGTGTATTGGTGTACAACAAAGATCAATCCATACGTTTTCTTACAGCGCTAGACGGGCGTTGTGTATTAAATGGGTATTCCGCAAAAGAGACCTTATATATTAACCATTCCTCATATATTGAATATAGAACCAATGTAAAACAGTGGGTGCAAAGGGGCCGTGTGGTTTATTTGCAGCGCAATGCTTTCGAGTTAGATGAGGTGGTGATGTCTGTGTCTAAATGGGAACAGCAGCGAAAAGATGTACCACAGAAGATTGTTGGTATAAATGCACAAAGCATTGCATTTAACCAGCCCCAAACGGCGGCAGACATGCTCCAGCAAACAGGCAAAGTCTACGTCCAGAAAAGTCAATTAGGCGGAGGAAGCCCTATGATCAGGGGTTTTGCAGCAAACAGACTGTTGCTTTCTGTAGACGGGGTGAGAATGAACAATGCTATTTTTAGAGGAGGAAATTTACAAAATAGTATTGCTGTAGATCCCTTTAGTATAAAAAACACGGAGGTGATTTTTGGCTCTGGATCTGTTATTTATGGTAGTGACGCCATAGGTGGTGTGGTGCATTATTATACAAAGGAACCACAATTGAGCAAAAATGAGACTACAACATACTCCGGAAATGCCCAATATAGGTATTCGAGTGCCAACCAAGAGCGGACAGCCCATCTAGACCTTAGTGTAGGAACAGAAAAGTGGGGTTTTTTAAGCAGTATAACGCACAGTAATTTTGAAGATTTACAAATGGGTAAAAACGGCCCAGAGGCATACTTGAGACCTCAATTTGTATTACAAGGTGGCGGAGCAGACCTACTGGTAGACAATCCCAATCCAAGGCTTCAAAATCCCACAGGTTACAATCAGATAAACAGTTTGCAGAAAGTACGGTATAAAGCAGATGAAAACCTTGAATTCCAGTTGGGCGTTTACTTTTCTGAGACCTCTCATTTCGCCAGATACGACCGTCTCACAAGACCAGATAATGCAGGTACTGGACTACGCTCCGCAGTTTGGGATTACGGCCCACAAAAATGGTTTATGACCAATTTTAATATCTCTCATGCCCCCTTAAATACATTTTATGAGGGACTTAAATTTACAGCGGCATACCAGCGCTTTAATGAAAGCCGCTTTGACAGAGACTTTGGAGCGGTTTCTCTTTTCGGTACTGAGGAAAAAGTAGACGCAATATCATTTAACCTTGACATAGAACACAAAAAGACAGGCGCCTTTAGGTTATTTTATGGGGCTGAATATGTAGGGAATAAAGTGTACTCAAAGGGATCTGAAAACATAGTGAGCAGCAACATGATTTTACCAGCCGCTTCTAGGTATCCAGATAATGCGCTGTGGCGTTCCGCTGCATTGTATTTAAACAGCACTTTTGAGGCTTCTGAAAATTTTAAATTTTTAGGTGGTATTCGCTATACTCATGTTTGGGTAAATGCCTCTTTTGACAATGAATTTTATGATTTCCCTTTTGAAAAGGCAGACCTAAATACAGCTGCTTTAACAGGAAGCTTAGGTTGGAGTTGGTTTGTGGCGGAAGATTTTCAAGTGAGTTGGAATGCTACTACAGGATTTAGGGCCCCTAATATTGACGACATTGGAAAGGTTTTTGATTCAGAACCAGGGTCTGTTGTAGTGCCAAACCCAGCTTTGAAACCAGAATATGCATATGGAACAGAAATAGGCCTAAAAAAGAATTTTTCAGATAAAGTAGTTTGGAGACTTGCAGGGTATTACACCCATCTAAAAGCCGCCTTAGTGCGAAGAAATTTTGCCTTAAACGGTCAGTCTCAAATAGTATATCAGGGTGTTTTAAGTCAGGTTCAAGCAGTTCAAAACGCTGCAAATGCCTATGTATACGGTTGGGAAATAGGGGCAGATTTTATGCTGAGTCCCTACTTGTCATTTGCGGCAAATTACAGTTATATTAAAGGCACAGAGGAAGAAGACAATGGGGCGCTATCTCCAGGCAGGCATGTGGCACCTTCTTTTGGAGACCTACAGCTGCTTTATAAAAATTCCAGGTTTAAAGCAAGTATATTGCTCAATTTTAATAGAGAAATAAGTGCAGATCAGCTGGCTGTATCAGAACAATCAAAAAGCTATATGTATGCTTTAGACCGCTTTGGGAATCCATACAGCCCCTCATGGCACAGCCTTAATTTCAGGTCCCAATACACCTTGACCAATGCCGTTACAACTTTTTTGGCTTGGGAGAATATCACCAATCAGTTGTACAGGACGTATGCTTCTGGCTTAAGTGCTCCAGGGAGCAACCTTATTCTGGGCGCTAGTTACCAATTTTAAAGGGTTTGTATTGTTTTTTAAGGGCCAGTATCTACCGCATTTTTAACATCCCTTTAAAATGAGGATGGTTTCGTTCTAATTGCTTAATTTTGCCCCTTTCATACCGCATACAAGACCTTAATACTATGAAGTTTGCAGAATATAAAGGATTAGATTTGCCTGGTATTTCCAAAGCTGTTTTACAGGAATGGAAAGACAAAGAGGTATTCCAAAAAAGCGTGGAGCAACGAGAAGGGCAACCTTCATATGTGTTTTTTGAAGGGCCGCCGTCGGCCAACGGCATGCCTGGAATTCACCATGCAATGGCTAGAACGATCAAGGATATTTTTCCTAGATACAAGACCATGAAGGGTTTTCAGGTAAAGCGGAAAGCAGGTTGGGACACCCACGGTTTGCCTATTGAATTGGGTGTAGAAAAAGCCTTGGGAATTACCAAAGAAGACATTGGCACTAAGATATCTGTAGAAGATTATAACAAAGCTTGTAGAGCCGCTGTGATGCGCTACACCGATGTGTGGAACGACATGACAGATAAAATAGGCTATTGGGTAGATATGGAAAACCCTTATATTACCTATGAGCCAAAATACATGGAGTCTGTTTGGTGGTTGTTGAAAGAAATATACAAGAAAGGCCTAATCTATAAGGGATATACCATTCAACCTTATTCTCCTAAAGCTGGTACAGGATTGAGTTCACACGAGTTGAACCAGCCAGGCACCTATCAGGATGTGACAGATACCACAGTAACGGCACAGTTTAAAGCCATAGAAGAGACCCTACCAAAGGGCTTACAATCTTTAGACGCACCTTTATATTTCTTGGCATGGACCACTACCCCTTGGACCCTTCCGAGCAACACTGCTTTAACCGTAGGCCCTAAAATTGACTATGTTTTGGTGCGTACTTTTAATCAGTACACCTTTGAACCTATGCATGTATTGCTCGCCAAATCATTGGTAGGAAAGCAATTTGCAGGAAAGTTTGTAGCAGTGGAAAGTAAAGAAGCCATTCAACAATACAACAAAGAAGACAAGAAAATACCTTATTTGGTTTTAGCGTCTTTTAAAGGGGCAGACCTTATCGGTGTCACATACGAACAACTCATGACTGGTGTATTGCCTTGTGATCATCCTGAAAACGCTTTTAGAGTGATTGGAGGAGATTTTGTGACCACAGAAGATGGAACCGGTATTGTGCATACGGCCCCCACTTTTGGTGCAGACGACGCCTTGGTAGCCAAACAAGCTAGCCCAGAAATCCCGCCAATGTTGGTTTTAGATTCAGCGGGCAACAAAGTGCCTCTAGTAGACCTACAAGGAAAGTTTAGACCTGAAGTTGCGGGCTTAGGAGGTAAGTATGTTAAAAATGAGTACTATCCGGAGGGAGAAGCGCCAGAACGTTCTGCAGATGTAGAAATTGCCATTAGACTCAAGGAGGAAAACAGGGCTTTTAAAGTAGAAAAATATGTGCATTCCTATCCAAATTGCTGGAGAACAGACAAGCCTATTTTATATTACCCCTTAGACTCTTGGTTTATTAAAATGACTGAAGTAAAGGATAAAATGGTGTCTTTGAACCAGGAAATTAACTGGAAGCCAAAAGCCACCGGTGAAGGTAGGTTTGGAAACTGGTTGGCCAACGCCAATGACTGGAACCTTTCTAGATCTAGATATTGGGGAATTCCATTGCCTATTTGGAGAACGGCAGACGGCAAAGAAGAAATCATGATTGGTTCTGTAGCAGAACTTAAAGAAGCCATGAAAGCTTCTGTTGCTGCTGGACTTATGTCTAAAGATATTTTTGAAGACTTTAAAGTAGGAGACTATTCAGCGGAGAATTACGCCAAAATAGACCTTCATAAAAACATTGTAGACCAGGTGGTTTTAGTATCCAGCACTGGGGAACCAATGCACAGAGAATCAGACCTTATAGATGTCTGGTTTGACTCTGGATCTATGCCTTATGCCCAGTGGCACTACCCATTTGAGAACAAAGAACTCATAGATGAGAACAAGGCCTTCCCTGCAGATTTCATTGCAGAAGGCGTAGACCAAACAAGGGGGTGGTTTTACACCCTTCACGCTATTGCGACCATGGTTTTTGACAGGCCAGCCTATAAAAATGTAGTCTCTAATGGGATGGTATTAGACAAGGACGGAAAGAAAATGTCTAAGCGCCTTGGCAATGCGATTGATCCTTTTGAAACTATTGCGGCCCATGGGGCCGACGCCACGCGTTGGTATATGATCGCCAATGCAAATCCATGGGACAACCTAAAGTTTGACACAGAAGGGATTGTAGAGGTAAAGCGTAAGTTTTTTGGCACCCTGTACAATACCTATTCTTTCTTTAGTTTGTATGCCAACTTAGATCATTTTGACAACAGTGCTCCTCAGATTCCATTAGCAGACAGGCCAGAAATTGACCGTTGGGTGCTTTCCGAACTCAATAGTTTAATCATCAGGGTAGAAGCGGCCTATGAAACCTATGAGCCCACAAAAGCAGCGAGAGCCATCTCAGATTTTGTGCAAGAAAATTTAAGCAACTGGTATGTTCGTTTGTGTAGAAGGCGTTTTTGGAAAGGAGAATACGGACCAGATAAAATAGCCGCTTACCAAACATTGTATGAATGTCTCTTGGTGGTTTCTAAATTATCTGCACCTATTGCTCCATTTTTCATGGACAGACTTTATCTAGATTTGGCTGGCGTGTGTGACCCTAATGTAAAAGAAAGTGTTCATTTAGCGCAATTTCCAGAGGCCAATAGCGCTGTTATTGATTCAGATTTAGAGCGCAAAATGCAATTGGCTCAGCAAACTTGTTCGCTAGTTTTGTCTATTAGACAAAAAGAAAAAATTAAAGTAAGACAGCCCCTTCAGAAAATTATGGTGCCTGTTTCTGCCCTAGTAAAAGCAATAGATTTAAAAGCAGTTGCTTCACTTATTTTATCTGAAGTAAATGTAAAAGAATTAGAAATTTTGGCGGATTCTTCAGATATCTTGGTCAAACAGATCAAGCCTAATTTTAAGACTTTAGGTCCTAAATTTGGTCCTAAAATGAAAGCGGTTGCTACAGCGATACAATCCTTAACATCAAAAGATATTAACCAAATGGAGCTAAATGGCGCTATTGAGTTGCTTGTAGATGGGGATAAAATAGCTTTGGAGTTGTCTGATGTGGAGATCAGTTCTCAGGATATTGAAGGATGGTTGGTAGCTTCTTCAGGCGCATTAACAGTGGCTTTAGATGCTACAATTAGCCCTGAACTAAAAGCAGAAGGAATAGCGAGAGAGCTGGTCAATAGGATTCAAAACTTAAGAAAAGACAGTGGCTTTGAAGTCACGGACAAAATTGTTATTAAATTTCTAAAAGACCCCTTTATAGATTCGGCTTTATTAGATAATTTAGAATATATTAAAACAGAAACATTGGCGACAGAAATATTGGTAGAAACAACTCTAAACGAGGGACTTCCAATTGAATTTGATGAGGTACGCTCATTGTTATTTATTGAAAAACAAAACTAATATGGAAACAGATTTAAAAAACAGATATTCAGATAAAGATTTGGCAGAATTCAAGGTCCTTATCTCTGAGAAAATAGAGGTGGCTAAGTCTCATCTTGAACTTTTAAAGAGTTCATATATGAATGATGGAAACAATGGTACAGATGACACCTCTCCAACTTTCAAGGCTTTTGAAGAAGGCTCTGAGACCATGAGCAAAGAAGCTAATACCCAATTGGCTATTCGTCAAGAGAAATTTATCAGGGATTTAAAAAATGCCTTGCTTAGAATTGAGAATAAGACCTATGGCATATGCAGGGTAACGGGTAAATTAATCAACAAAGAAAGATTAAAGCTAGTCCCTCACGCGACCCTAAGTATTGAAGCTAAGAACATGCAAAAGTAGTCGTTATTGAAGGTTATATACACAGCGATACTTCTGGTGTTAGCCCTTCATTTATCCTGGTCTCAAAAGATATTATCTAAAGTTTTAGAAGACCCTTCTCTCACCCAAATCCATGTATTGGCCCAAGAAGTCAATACCTTACATTTAAAACCATCTTCCTCCAAGGAACTTCTTGTTTCAGCACGTTTAAATGGAGAGTACAGTCTCCATCAGATGATCGTGTTTACTAGAAAAGGAAATACCTTATTTATTGAACCAGACCTTTCAGCAACTTTTGAACTTCCCAATGACAAACTCAGTGCCCACAAAATATGGTCGGTTGATTTGGCTATTGAAATACCAACATATCTAGAAGTCTATATAGATGGAGGAAATACCCAAATAAATGCTGAGGGTATTTTTGAGAAACTTCAGATCCAACTCAATGACGGATTGTGTGTTTTAAAAGAAGTAGGGAATCAAGTGCGGGTAAATACCATTAGAGCGCCTATTATTTTAAAGCAAAAAAAAGCCATTGTAAATGCTGAAACAACCTATGGAACGCTAATTTTACCCAGTGTTCCAAAGGGGCTTTCAGAGATTGTATTGCGGTCCATACACGGAGACATTAAAGTGGTTCCTCTAGACTAGTTTCATTTTAATAATAATGTTTATTTTAGCCACCTAAGTACCTATTATGTTTAAAAAGCCTTTTTTACTCGCCTATTTTTTATTGATTCTGGACCAATGTGTAAAAATTTATATTAAAACACACTTTTTTTTAGGAGAATCAGTAGAGGTCTTTTCTGGTTTTCAAATTTTATTTATCGAAAACGAGGGCGCTGCTTGGGGGGCCAAACTCAGTGATATTTTACCCATTTCAGATGTAAGTGGAAAAATTGCCCTCACCGTTTTTAGACTGTTTGCTATTGTGGGAATTGGTGCGTGGTTTGTAAGTTCTGTTAAAAAAGGTGTGCCACTTTTTTTGCAAATGGCCCAAGCTTTGATTTTCGCAGGGGCATTGGGTAATATTATTGATTCTGTTTTTTATGGGGTACTATTCAATGACAGTATGTACCAAGTAGCGACCCTATTTTCTGATCAGCCCTACGGCAGCTTACTACAAGGTAAGGTGGTAGACATGCTCTATTTCCCGCTCATAGATACTACATGGCCAGAATGGGTGCCAGTTTTAGGAGGAAATTCATTAAGATTTTTTGAACCAGTTTTTAATATTGCAGACACCGCTATTAGTACTGGAGTAGGTCTTTTATTGGTCTTCAACAAAAAAGCTTTTCCACAGGGATAGGTGTTTTGCGAATTTTCAAAGTCGCTAAATTTGTCTTCTTTTCTGCATCATTTGTCAGAATTAGATCTGAGCTGTATCATAAGACTCAGAATTGTTTATTTAAATTCGTATACCTTAACTGGTGTTACACAGTAATCTAATGGAATATCTGTGGCGTCTAAGCCCTCAATTTTTTCTTCAGGTTCAAATAGGGATAAGCCTATTTTTAGGGTATTTGGTTTGCATTTAGATAAAAAACGATCGTAGAATCCTTTTCCGTATCCGACTCTGTGCCCTTTTTTATCATATGCCAATAAAGGAATAAAGACTACTTCTATTTCTGAAGGGGGAACAGTCAATCCATTTTGAGGCTCTGGAATCCCCCAATGGTTTGTTTTTATTTTGGTATTGTCTGTCAGTAGTATATGCACTATTTCAGTATCGTTTTGTATTCTTGGCAAACAGACTTCTTTATCTCTTCCATGCAGTAATGTGAGGATGAATTCGGTATCTATTTCTTTTTTGGAAACAATACTCAGGAATAGGCTGTAATAGGAGGCATCCCATATAGGACAGTTTAATAATTGATTCCCTATAGCGGCACTTAATGTAGCAATTTCTTCTGTTTGGAGCTTTTTTCTTTTTTCAAGGTAAGCACTTCTAAGGGCTATTTTATTCATAAATTGGGCATTTTAAGCTTATAAAAATACAGATAAAATAAAGGCCCAATAATAATTTCTACTATACCTTTGTAAATCACCTATGGCGGCCAATAGCATTTCTATACAACTCAGTGTACTTCCGGAAACTCCGGGAGTGTACCAGTTTTATGATAGCTCAGATAAGATTTTATATATAGGAAAAGCCAAAAACCTTAAAAAAAGGGTCAGCTCTTATTTTACTTTAAAACACGAGATAGCCAAAACACGCTTATTGGTCAAGAAAATTGTGCTGATCAAGCATATAGTGGTTCCCACAGAGTCAGACGCACTTTTATTAGAAAACAACCTGATTAAAAAATACCAGCCAAGGTATAATATATTATTAAAAGATGACAAGACCTTTCCTTGGATTTGTATTAAAAAAGAACGGTTTCCAAGGGTCTTTTTAACCCGTCAGTTAATTAAAGATGGTTCAGAATATTTTGGGCCTTATACCAATAAGAGAATGGTGAAGGTTTTGCTGGAGCTCATTAAAGGGCTTTATCCTTTGAGAACCTGCAATTATGACCTCTCTTTTGAAAAAATTCAAGAAGGCAGGTATAAAAGTTGTTTGGAGTATCATTTAGGGAATTGCCATGCACCTTGTGAGAATTTACAATCAGAGGCCTCATATGCTAAAGATATAGAAGCCATTAGACATATATTAAAGGGCAATTTAGCTGCAGCAATGAAGCATTTTAAAATAGAAATGGATCGTTACGCCGCTGAGGAAGCTTTTGAAATGGCCCACAAAGTAAAAGAAAAGCTGGCCGTATTGGCTGGTTACCAATCTAAGTCCACAATAGTAAATCCTAAAATAAACAATGTAGATGTGTTTACTGTTATTTCAGACCAAACCTATGCCTATGTGAATTTTCTTGAACTTTCTCATGGCGCCATTATTCGGTCTCACACCCTGGAAATTAAAAAGCAGCTGGAGGAGACAGATGCACAAATTTTAGAATTGGCTATTGTGTCCTTAAGGGAGCGTTTTAAATCTATTTCTAAAGAGGTGATCATCCCTTTTAAAGTATTAATGCCAGAAGGAATAAAGGCTACTATACCTGTTTTGGGAGACAAACAAAAATTGTTAGCGTTGTCTGAGCGCAATGCCCGTTTTTATAGACAGGATAAATTGAGTCAAATGCGCATTGTAGATCCTGAACGTCATTCTAAGCGTATTTTGGCTCAAATTAAAGAAGATTTAAGGCTTTCTTCGATTCCAGTGCATATTGAATGCTTTGACAACTCTAATATTCAAGGGTCTAATCCGGTGGCTGCTTGTGTGGTGTTTACCAATGCCAAGCCCAATAAAAAAATGTACCGACATTTTCATATTAAGACCGTAGAAGGACCTGATGATTTTGCCTCTATGGAAGAAGTGGTATACAGGCGCTATAAAAGGCTCAAAGAAGAAGGCAGTTCATTACCACAACTTATTGTAATTGATGGAGGTAAAGGGCAATTATCTGCTGCTTTAAAAGCCCTTGATCAATTAGGCTTAAGAGGGAAAATTGCTATAGTGGGTATTGCAAAGCGTTTGGAGGAAATTTATTTCCCTGAAGATCCTATTCCCTTGTATTTAGATAAGAAATCCGAGTCTCTAAAAGTAATCCAACAATTGAGAAATGAAGCCCACAGATTTGGGATTACTTTTCATAGAAATTTGAGAAGTAAAGGTGCTATAGTTTCAGAATTGGACGGAATTAAGGGAATAGGAGAAAAAACAGCGACACAATTATTAAGGCATTTTAAAACAGTCGCTAAGATAAAAGAAGCTAACTTAGATGCTTTAATTACTCAAGTAGGTCCAGCAAAAGCCAGCATATTGTATGAGCATTTTCATTAAATATCCTTATTTTTTATTCCTGCGTTTTTTCCTTTTCACCCTATTAATAGCTAGTGTATTCAACCTTCGAGCTCAAACAGCATCAATCAATGAGATTTCGAAAGCGTTCGCGACAAGGGATTCAACCGCCTTACAATCAAGGGATAAGCCTTTAAAAGTAGGTTTGGTCTTAAGTGGTGGAGGTGCGAAGGGATTGGCACACATAGGCGCGCTTAAAGTGATTGAGGCCTCCGGTGTTCAATAGACTATATAGCAGGAACGAGTATGGGGGCTATAGTAGGCGCCTTATACGCCTCTGGATATAGGGCAGAAGAGCTGGATTCTATTTTTAGACAAATTAATTTTAACAGCCTTATTCAAGACGACTTTTCAAGGGAAAGTAAGACTTTTTATGAAAAGGAAGACGCAGAGCGCTATGCCATTAGTTTGCCTTTTGACGGGTATAAAATTTCTTTTCCACAAGCTATTTCTGGAGGACAGAAGGTATATAATGAATTGGTATCCCTATTATTTCATGTAAAAGACGTGAGAGATTTTAACCAATTGCCCATTCCCTTTTTTTGTATAGCAACAGACATAGAGAACGGTGTTGCCATTCGCTTAGATAATGGTTACCTTCCTGAGGCTATTATGGCTTCTGGCACCTTTCCTTCCCTCTTTGAACCAATGGAATTGGAGGGTAAGCTACTCATAGATGGGGGCGTGTTAAATAATTATCCCATAGAAGAACTAAAGTCCTTAGGGGCAAATTTCATTGTTGGTGTAGACGTTCAGCAGGATCTTTCCAAAAGAGGGTCTTTGGGATCTGCTACGGATATTTTGTTACAGATTAACAATTTCAGGACGGTAGAAGCAATGAAAAGTAAGTCTAATAAAACAGACCTATACATTAGACCAAATATGGCCCCTTATTCTATCATAGATTTTGACAAGGGAGCGGCAATTGTAGCAGAAGGAGCCAGAGCAGCTTTGCTTCAAGAGAACGCATTGCTGGAATTATCTAAAAACCAATTAAAAAAAACACCTTTAGATAAAACCTTTCGACGGAGAGATAGTAGGGCAGATACCCTGAAAATTAACTATATAGAGGTGAATGGGATAGTTAATTATTCGGATGATTATGTGAAAGGGAAACTGCGATTTAAGGAAGGTGACCAAATTTTATTCGAAGATTTAAAGCGTGGCATTAATAATTTAGCAGCAACAAATAATTTTAATACCATTCGGTATAAATTAATTGAAAAGGCCACTGGATTGGGTTTAATTTTAAACTTGAAAGAAAGTGACAACAAGACCAATATTAGGTTTGGGGCCCATTATGATAAGTTGTATAAAAGCGCTGCTTTGATAAATATTACTCAAAAGAATTTATTGAGAAAAGACGACGTACTCTCCTTGGATTTTATTTTTGGAGACTACCTAAGGTACCAAATAGATTACTACGTAGACAAAGGGTTTAACTGGAGTTTTGGATTGAGAAGTAAGTTGAACGATTTTAATTTTGACATCCCTTATACCGTATTAGAAAATAATTTTAGGGTACCAGATGATCCTAATTTAAATACAGTGAATATGGACTTTACAGACTTTACTAATCAAATGTATCTCCAGACCGTGTATAAAAACGCTTTCTCCATTTCTTTGGGACTAGAGCATAAGTGGATTAAATTCAGTAGCGATACATTTTTACAAGAAAATACACAAAGAAATAATAGTTCAGTGTTCACTTTAGAAAAAAGCCATTATGCGAGTGGTTATGGACAATTGAAGTTCGACACTTTAGATGATCTTTTCTTTCCCTCTAAAGGTTTATACTTGGAAGTAGATTTTCATACTTATTTTTTGTCTAGCAATTATAACGGGACATTTAATCCTTTTTCTATTTTTAGATCAAAGGCAATCGCAGCCGTAAATTTCGCTAAAAACTGGTCTTTTGTTTTGGCTCCAGAGGTGGGGATTAAGTCCGGAAGTTCGGGAACTAAATCCCTTGATTTTGCCCTTGGAGGCATGGGTGCTACTCAAACTAATAATTTCATTCCTTTTTTAGGCTATGATTTTATTGCCATTCCAGGGGATAGTTTTTTAAAGATGAAGGCTTCATTAGATTTTGAAATAGCCCCTAAGAATCATTTGATTGTAGCAGCAAACATTGCTAAAGTTACAGATGACATTTTAAGGCCTGGATCATTTAAAAGAGCCCCTTCTTATTTTGGCTATGGATTAGGCTATGGCTTTGAGTCTATTTTAGGTCCGGCACAACTCATGTATACTAAATCGCCATTAAACGGTCCAGGGGCGGTGTTTTTTACCCTAGGTTTTCCGTTTTAACGCTCTTAATTTCAGATATTTCCTATTATTTAAATAGTTTCAAATAGTGATTATTCTTAAGGAATTACTAAAAAATGCGCCCAATAGATAAATTACTGTTAAGACCTTAGTTAAAGTGGTTTAAAAAATTTGTAGCGGTCTATGTTTGTATTACCTTTGAAGTATAAAGGGGTGGTTCCCTTTAGAACTTTAAGTATTGGTTTTTCATCATTTAAAGTTTGGTTGGTTATTTAAGAAAAGCCCAGTTGTAAAACTGGGTTTTTTTTGTTTGCTACTGACCGTAAGGACCTGGATAAATACAATGTTTGTATCACAGGAGCTTAATTAAAATGCAAAATATGGTTAAATATCTGTGAAGGAGAATTTAAAGCCATTCCTTTTTTCTATTTTTACCCTAAATCTGGTTATGAAAAAAATCATTCTTCTGTGTCTGTTTTTGGGTTTTTACGGGAGCCTAACTGCCCAAGATTCTTCTGTTGCTTATAAAGACGGGGAGTGGTTGAAGTTTAGACTTCATTATGGATTTTTAAATGCCAGTTACGCTACCTTGCATTTGACCAAATCATCTTTGGAGAAAAAGCCTTTATTTCACGTTGTGGCCAAAGGAAAGACTACGGGGTGGGCCAGTATATTTTTTAAAGTAGACGATACTTACGAAAGCTTTTTTACACCCAAAGAAAATGAACCCATAAGGTTTATTAGAAAGGTGAGAGAAGGTGGTACTACCATGCATTTGGAAGTGGACTTTGATCATGAAAATGACAAAGCTTATATGCAAGATGTTAAAAACGGAAAAGATTTTGAATTCGACACCCAAAAGGGCATTCAGGATATTATTTCTGCCTTTTATTTTTTGCGCAATGAAATTAATCCAGCCAAATTAAAAGTAGGAGATTTTACCGTGATTAGTATGCTCTATGATGACGACGGTGTTTTCCCTTTTAAGCTGGAATATTTAGGAACAGAAGCACTCAAAACTAAATTCGGAAAAGTATCTTGTTTAAAGTTTAGGCCTTATGTTCAGTTTGGCAGGGTATTTAAAGCCCAAGAAAGTATTAGTCTTTGGATTTCGAATGATTTAAACAAAATCCCAATAAGAATAGAAGCAGATTTAGCTGTGGGTTCTATCAAAGCAGATTTAGAAGCGTACAATGGTTTAAAAAACCAATTTAAAATAAAAATGGACTAGTATATTTGCCGCATGAGATTAATTTACAAACCTGTTGTGTTAAGTGCTTTATTGTTATTCTCTTTACTAGTGAGTTGCAAGACGGATACTGTTGAAAAAGCGCTTAAAGAATCCGCTCCTAAAGACAGTATATTTTACGGTATTAACTTCAATCAATTTGAAGTGGTCAGAGACACCATAAAAAAGAATGAAACTTTTGGGCAAATTATGCTCAGGAATAATATTGGTTATTCTAAGATATATGGTATTTCTAAAGAATACAGGGAGGTTTTTGATGTGAGAAGATTGGGTATTGGAAGGCCCTACACCTTACTTAAGTCAAAGGACAGTCTACAGTCTACGCAATATTTCATCTATGAGCAAGACGCCATTCGTTATGCGGTGATTGATTTCACCAATGGCGTGAATGTGTACAAAGAAGAAAAACCCGTTAAGTATGTCACAAGAGAAGCCTCAGGCGTAATTACATCATCTTTGTCCGAGGCCATCTTAGATCAAGGAATTGACTATGAAGTAACCAATAATCTATCTGTTATTTACGCTTGGACCATTGATTTTTTTAGCCTTCAAAAAGGAGATAAGTTTAAGGTTGTTTATAAAGAAAAGTTTATAAACGACACTATTTACGCTGGTGCAGGACCTATAGAATCTGCTTATTTTGAACATAATGGGAAACCCTTTTACGCTTTTAGGCACATGCCGGATACGGTGAATAAAATAGTAGAGTACTTTGACGAAAATGGCAATAACCTCAGGAGGGCTTTTTTAAGAGCCCCAGTTAATTTTGCTAAAATTAGTTCTAGATACAATCTAAAAAGGAAAATTGCTTTTTACGGTAATAAGGTGCGCCCTCATAAAGGGACAGACTATAAAGCAGCAGTAGGCACAGAGATATTGGCTACCGCTAATGGAAGGGTAGTAGAGTCTACCAGAAGGGGAGGCAATGGTAAATACGTGAAGATTAAGCACAACAATGTATACAGTACCCAATACTTACACATGAAATCCCAGAAAGTAAAGAAGGGAGACTATGTAAAACAAGGAGACGTCATTGGATGGGTTGGAATGACAGGAAATACCTCAGGACCCCATGTGTGCTATAGGTTTTGGAAAAATGGCAGACAAGTAGATCCTTTAAGGGAAAAGCTTCCTGCTGCAGAACCATTGCCAAAAAGTATTTTAAACACTTACTTAGTAGAGATTGCTCCCAAAAAAGAGCAAATAGATAATATAAATTTTAGCAGTCAATCTTTAGATGCTATAGCGACCAATTAAACACTTATGTCATTATCCAGAATTAATCCAGCTCAGACAAAGGCTTGGACTGCATTACAAGACCATTTTAATCAAGACAACACTTCAGACATTAAAAGTCTGTTTGAATCAGAATCCAATAGGGCCAAAGATTTTAGCATTCAATGGAATAATTTCTATGTAGATTATTCTAAAAATGCCCTTTCTAAAAAGACCATGGATTTGCTTATTGACCTGTCTAAAGAAGTGGGTTTAAGTGAGGCTATAGCGCATTATTTTAATGGAACAGCTATTAATGAAACGGAATCTAGGGCGGTTCTTCACACAGCCCTTAGAGATAAAGATGCTACACCAATAAACGTTGATGGCGAAAACATTATTCCACAAATCCGTGAAGTTAAAGCGCAAATGAAAGCTTTTTCAAATGACATTATTAACGGCACAAAAAGAGGCTATACTGGTAAAGCCTTTACAGATGTTGTAAATATAGGGATTGGCGGATCTGATTTAGGTCCTGCCATGGTGGTAGAAGCCTTAAAATTTTATAAAAATCATTTAAAAGTTCATTTTGTAAGCAATGTAGATGGAGATCACGTGCAAGAAGTTATCAGGGAACTAAACCCAGAGACTACATTGTTTGTGGTGGTGTCTAAAACCTTTACCACACAAGAGACCCTTTCAAATGCCACTACCATAAAAAATTGGTTTTTGGAGACAGCTTCTCAGGAAGATGTGGCCAAGCATTTTGCAGCAGTGTCTACCAACACGCAAAAAATTTCAGACTTTGGTATAGTGCCCGCCCATGTATTTACCATGTGGGACTGGGTAGGGGGAAGGTTTTCTCTTTGGAGTGCCGTAGGTCTTTCAATAGCATTGGCTGTTGGGTATGATCATTTTGAAGCTATGTTAGACGGCGCTTTTGAAATGGACCAGCATTTTAAACATAGCCCTTTTAAGGAGAATATTCCTGTGGTTCTTTCTTTGATTAGTATTTGGTATGCCAATTTTCACAAAGCCGAGACACAAGCCATTATTCCTTACACCCAATATTTAAGTAGGTTTTCTGCTTACTTACAGCAGGGCATAATGGAGAGCAATGGGAAGTGTTTTGATCGTTCTGGAAATAGGGTTTCTTATGAGACCGAAACGGTTATTTGGGGAGAACCGGGCACCAATTCTCAACATGCTTTTTTCCAGCTCATGCATCAGGGCACAAAATTAATTCCTGCAGATTTTATTGGTTTTAAGAAGTCCCTTCATGGAGACACAGACCACCACAATAAGCTTATGGCCAATTTCTTTGCACAAACAGAAGCCCTTTTAAGCGGTAAGACAAGGGCGCAAGTAGACCAAGAGTTTGCGGAGAAAGGGACAGATCCTGCTTTAGCCGAAAAGGTAGCTCCTTTTAAGGTGTTTGAAGGGAATAAGCCTACCAATACTTTATTAATAGACCAACTCACCCCTGAAACTTTAGGATCGCTAATTGCACTCTATGAGCACAAGATTTTTGTGCAGGGTGTAATTTGGAATATTTTTAGCTATGACCAATGGGGGGTAGAATTGGGAAAACAATTGGCCACCAATATTCTGTCAGACATAGTAGGGATCACTAAGGGGCAACACGATCCTAGCACACAACTATTGTTAAAAATATTTAACAGCTAAATACCAGATAGTTACGTTTATAACTTCTAATAACTTTTCCTTGTTGCGTGGGAACCTTCCCAAAAGAATGTTAATTTTGGTAAAATTTTAACATTGTATTAATGTTGGAACATTAAATTATCCGCATTTTTGCACTGTTTTTAAAACTAAAACTAAAATTAAACAACAATGAAAAAAATGTTTGTAATGATTGTAGCCCTATTGGTGTCTACAATTGCTTTCGCTCAAGGGACTATTAGTGGTTCCGTAACAGATGGCTCTACAGGAGATCCATTACCAGGTGCAAGTGTACTTGTTAAGGGAACTACCAATGGAGTAACTGCAGATTTTGACGGTAACTTTACCATTTCAGCAAATTCTGGAGATGTATTGGTACTATCTTACCTAGGTTTTCAAACTTTGGAAGTTGCTGCAAAAAACGGAATGTCTGTTGAATTGGAGCCTTCTACCACACAGTTGGAAGAAATTGTATTGTCTTCTGGTGTTATTGACCTAGCTCAAGTTAGAAAGACTCCGGTAGCGGTTTCTACCATTCAAGCAAGTGAAATTGCCTTGAAAGTTGGTAACATGGAATTCCCAGAAGTAATGAACAAAACTCCTGGAGTGTATGCCACTAAGACTGGTGGTGGTTACGGAGATTCAAGAATTTCATTAAGGGGTTTTGATCAAAGAAACACTTCATTCCTTATTAACGGACAGCCTGTTAATGATATGGAATCTGGATGGGTTTACTGGTCTAACTGGCAAGGACTTACAGACGTAGCTTCTGGAATTCAAATTCAAAGAGGTCTTGGAGCTTCAAAATTGGCCGTTCCTTCTGTTGGAGGAACTGTATCGATCTTCACTAAAACAGCAGATAAAGAACAAGGTGGTGCTGTATCTCAAATGTTTGGTAACAATGGATACTCTAAAACAACTGCTTCCTACAATACAGGATTAAATGATAAAGGATGGGCTTCTTCATTCTTATTATCTCAATGGTCTGGAGATGGTTACGCATATGGTACAGCTGGAGCTGGAACTACGTACTTTTTTGCGGTAGGTTACGCGCCAAAAGACTCTAAACACTCTTTAAATTTATCAGTGCTTGGCGCTGGTCAATGGCACCACCAAAGATCTTCATGGATTTCTATTCGTGACTACCAAAACTTTGGAGAGAGTGGTTTAGACAGAAGATGGAATACAGATGCAGGTTTCTTAAATGGCAAAGAATTCAACATGAGAAGAAACTTCTACAACAAGCCATTAGCAACCTTTAACTGGGATTATAATATAAACGAGACTTGGAAATTAAATACTTCATTCTATGCTTCTGCAGGTAGAGGTGGAGGAACAGGGCCAAGAGGTGGAAACTTTAGAAACGCCACTATTGATATGTATCCTTATAATATTGATCTTACGACTCATTACAATGAGAGAGGTAGAGGAACAAGAGATGCAGATGGGTTTGTAAATTTTGACGCTGTTGTAGCGCACAATAGAGCTTCTGCTCAGCCTTATACAGGAGACAATTCTAACTTTCAAGGACAATTATTAGGGTCTAACGGATTTAGAAATGACGGTGTAAGTAGAGAAATTCTAGTAAGAAGAGCTTCTATGAACTCTCATGACTGGGTAGGTGCTATTTCGAATTTAGAAGGTCAATTTGGAAACTTCAAAACATCTATTGGTGTAGATTTAAGAAGCTATAAAGGATACCACTACAGGGTGCTTAATAACTTAATGGGATTAGATGGTTACTACTCAACGGGTAACAAAAATTCTAATGGTCAAATTATCAATACCTTAATTGAAGCTTCTCCATTTAGAGATACTGGAGTTAGAGGGCCTAAAATTGACTATTACAACAATGGTATTGTTGGATGGCAAGGAGTTAACGGTATGGTTGAATACTCTAAAGACGACAAGTTAACAGCAGTTATTCAAGCAGGATTGTCTAATCAATCTTTCCAAAGAGAAGATTTCTTTGACCAACCAGCTAAACCAATTTCTGATAAAGAAAATGTAGGAGGTGGTTATCTTAAAGGAGGTGCTAACGTTAACTTTAACGAAAAATCTAACTTGTTTTTCAATGCAGGTTATATCTCTCGTCAGCCACAATTTGACGCAGTTTTCCCAAATTATGCTAATAATGTAAGTGAAGATTTACAGAATGAAAAAATTACTTCTGTTGAATTAGGGTATGGATACACTTCTTCTAAATTAGATTTTAATGTAAACCTTTATTCTACTAACTGGGGGAACAGATTTATATCAAGATCTTTAAACAATGCTCAAGGTGATCAAGGAACTGCACAATTTACAAATGTAGATGTTGTTCATAACGGTATTGAGTTTGAAGGTAAATATAGGGCCTCTAATAAATTAACATTCAAAGGAATGTTATCTATTGGAGATTGGGAATACACAAAAGATTTTAATGCTACTATTTTTGACGCAAACCAGCAAGCAATTGGTTCAGGAAAATTATATACTAAAGGCGCAAAAGTTGGAAATGCGGCTCAATTTACATCTTATGTAGAGGCTGATTATAGATTTGGTAAATTTAATGTAGACTTAGGTTACAGATTTGTAGATGGTCTTTATGCAGATTATTCAATTGCAGACTCTGCATTCACTCAGCCAAATAATGAAGGGGCTTTAAAATTACCATCTTACGGTTTATTAGATTTAGGTCTTTCTTATCAAATAGGTAACGGATTAAGCTTTAGAGCTAATGTTAACAACCTTTTGGATACAGAATATATTTCAGAGTCTAACACAAACATTCACGCAACTTCAGGTTCTACTACTTGGAATGGTGTAGATGTAAACAACTCTGTGTGGTTCGGATTTGGAACTACTTGGAATGCTTCATTGAAGTACAGATTCTAGTATTTTACTATAAATACATTAAAAACCCCGCTTTAGCGGGGTTTTTTTATGGGGTGAATTCGTATATTTAAACATTCAAAAAATCATTCAACAGATCACTCTTATGGAAATACTTATATCTCTTCACTCTTATTTGGCTTATGCTGTACTATTAATTTTAATCTTAGCGGTGGCAAATGCTTTAAAAGGCTGGCTCACCAAAAAAGATAGCTTTTCTTTAGAAAAAGATTTTAGGCTGAGCTTGTTTGCGCTTATTTTATCTCACATTCAGTTGCTACTTGGATTGGCAGTCTATTTTACGTCGGCCAGCGGCCTTAATGCCATTCAAGAGCTTGGCATGGGCGGCTTAAACAGTGCAGCAAGATTACTAGCTGTAGAGCACCCTTTTATTAATATCGTAGCAATTGTTCTGATTACTATAGGTTGGTCTAAGCATAAAAAAGTGATGGGAGCTACGGCCAAATTTAAAAAAATTGCTATTTTTTACGGCCTTGGATTACTTTTGATCTTAAGTAGAATTCCTTGGGGTCAGTGGTTCTCATAGGTATTGACTTTTAAGTTTACCCAATCAATTTATTGAATTTCTTTTGCAATAAATAGCATGAAATCTACATCACTAAATTTGGCCCTATTGCAGTTTCCATTGGCTTGGGAGTCTCCAGAAGACAATATCTGTTTTTTTGAGAAAAAGATTACAGAGGCGCACAGTCAAAATCCTCAAGTAGATTTATGGGTACTTCCGGAAATGTGGTCTACGGGTTTTAGCATGAATTTGGTTAAAAATGCACGAATAATTGGAGCTATTTCATTGTCTTTTATGATAGACATGGCCTCAAAAACACAATGTGCTGTTGCTGGTAGTACAGTTTTTGAGGAAGATTCAAAGGTATTTAATCGTTTCTTTTTTGTGTTTCCAGATGGGACCTATGAGTCCTACGACAAAAGACACACTTTTTCTCTGGCCGGCGAAAGTGAGGTATATCAGAAAGGGAATACCCATACGATTATTCAATTTAAGGGATTTAAGATCTTTCCGCAAGTTTGTTATGACCTTCGCTTTCCTAGCTGGTCCCGAAATACTCATGACTACGACCTTTTGTTATATGTAGCGAATTGGCCCTCTCCAAGAATTTATGCATGGGACACTTTGCTTAAAGCTAGGGCTATTGAGAATATGACCTATTGCGTTGGGGTCAATAGACTGGGAACTGACCCTAATGGGCATGAATACCCAGGACATTCTGCCTCCTATGATTGTTTTGGTAAAGAACTGTTCTTTTCAAAGAAAGAGGGGGTTCACCTTATTTCTTTGAATAAGACCCCGTTAGATGTAGCCCGAGATAACTTCCCCTTTTTGAAAGACAGGGACAGCTTCAATTTAATTGGGTAGGACAAAGGTCTCTTCAAATTCCCAATTAGCCCTAACCTCTAATAGTTCAGGGAAATATGACACAGGTTCTGGCTGGATTCTTTTTAGGTAGTTTCCAGTATCCCAAACCCCGTTTTTATTGCCGTCATAAATAACCCTTAACTTATAATTTAAAGGCTCTAAATGTTCAAAAAAGAATTCGGTAGCAGACCCTCCAATTTGCTCTCTAAGGACTACTTCTTTTTCATCTGTAAGTTGCACAATCATTTGACTGCTACTAGTGGTTTTTAACTTTAGTTTTAAGGTGCCGTAAGCCTCTAAGGGCTTAGTAGCCAACTCATACGAAATGGTGTCGTTTTTATTTTCAAATAAATCTTCAATGGCGCCAGGAAACATTTGAATTCTAAATCGTTCGGCTGGTTTCACCTCAAAACGAAGCCCCATTTTGTTTTCTAGGCTGTCTATAAAAGCAGTAAACGGGACGGACAGGGTGTCTATATTAGTAATAAAAATCTGATCCTCATTGAGCTTGTAAATTGGCGTATTCACCTCTAAATAATAAGGTTTTGAAAAAGGGACATTACCTCTTTTTTCAGGAGTGATCAAAAGTGAATCTGGTTTTATTTTTCTTGTTTTTACAGTGAATGTATCTATTTTTTGAGTGGGAATGTGTTTGACAAAGAAATTTAAAGAGTCTACTTCATAGGGGGTAAACCAAAAATTAAGACTGTCTTTTCCGCGTTCCTTTAAGGTCCTTGTTTTTACAGAGTCTGGTATATTAGTCCAAGGCTGAATCTCAATATCTTGAGCCAAACCACTGTAGCCAAAAGTAATTTTATTGGCCGCTTCTAATTTTGGCTTTACAGCCCTGTAATTAGGAATTTCTTTAAACATTTTTATTCCTATAAAACTGTCTTTGGGTACCTCAATGAAGCGATCTAAGAATCCGATCTTTTCCTGGCTCTGGTCAAATAATGTGTTGTTGTTTTCATCCTTAAGCGCAACCATAGCGTATTTGCCAGCACTTAAGTTTTTGAGTTTAAATATAATTAAACTGTCTAGGGTATTGGTAATATAATTGGGTTGTTTTTTATAAACAGTAGAGTCGTTATAGGCACTGTCTACTCGGTATAGCATGACACTTACGTAGCGTTCTGCTACTGCGTTTAAGGCGTCGTCTACAATTCCTGACATTTGAAGGGAGTCAATAAAAGGACCAGTAGACATTACATAACTTAGATAATCGTTTGGATTTCCTTCATT
>Ga0102871_1000081_pt1 | contig 34408 bp, 30 predicted proteins | sample Colrivmet1546C02_FD_78445 | JGI IMG/M metagenome (GOLD analysis project Ga0102871, IMG submission 78445) | Estuarine microbial communities from the Columbia River estuary - metaG 1546C-02 | ecosystem: Environmental > Aquatic > Marine > Intertidal zone > Estuary | place: USA: Columbia River... | reverse complement strand
CGGGGCTCACCTCTTCCCATCCCGAACAGAGAAGTTAAGCCCGCCTGCGCAGATGGTACTGCAATTTGTGGGAGAGTATGTCGTCGCCTTTCTTTGAAAACCCTGTTTCTAACGAAACGGGGTTTTTTGATTTTACTAGCTTCAAGTGCAAATACAAGATCAAAAGAAATGTCAATGTCAATGTCAATGTCAATTTCAATAGCAATATCAATGGCAATAGCAATTTCAATAAAAAAAGCAATAACTATAAAAACGTTTTGGTTTTGCGTGAGCGATGAAAGTGGAAATCCCACGTCATTGCGAGGAGGTACGACGCGGCAAACAGTGGATTGCAACGGACAGCGCGACCGAGTTTAGAACAAAATTGCTTCGTTAACTCGCAACGACTAAACGAGGGCACGCCCAAAGGAAGAAATAATTTAGTAGTTAAACAAATTTAAGTAGTTTGTTAGCTTAAACTAATTTATTTTAGCATATTTGTAAATAATATATCCTTTATTTAATGAATAAATATCTTTGTTTTTTTCTTTTAGTTTCAGGTTCAATTATTGCGCAATCAAACTATAATAAATTCTCGTTAGAATTTGCATCTGGTTATACTAGCCCAGTTCGGCCTTATTTATCGGGTTATAATTCAAATTTTTCTAGTTTTAATCATGTAAATATTGGGGGTAGGTATATGTTTTCTGAAAAATTTGGAGTGAGATTAGAATATGTTAACGATCGTTTTATTAGTAGTAATGATGCTACGGCAGGTACCTATTTTAACAGATTTGGCGCTCAATTGGTTTATAATGTCGGTAAGGATTTGGATTTATGGTATATCACAAATGAAAGTTTTGGTTTGTTAACTCATGCTGGAGTTGGATATACAAGGTCTACTATTAAAAAATCGCAAGTTGTTGATCAAATCGGTTCGGTGGTAATTGGAATAACACCTCAATATAAAATTAATGATCGTTCTGCATTATTTTTGGATTTTTCTTCGGTATTTAATTTTAAACAACATTATAGATATGACGGTTCTTTGATTTCTTCAGATTACGTACCTGTGGTTGGAAATCATTACAATATCTCTTTAGGTATTATTTTATATGTAGGTGAAAATAGATTGCATAATGATTGGTATTAATTTCTATAATTCCACAAATTAAAAACTACCAAGTATTACTTTACTTGTATTAGTACTTTGTCAATTTCGTATAAATTTTGATGAATTAAGGAAATAGAATGTATTCGAGATTGTCCTTTTAATAAAAAATCGTCTACAGAGTTGTTGCCATTATTGCCGGCTTCAATATTAAGGAGACTAACTATTAATTGTAGATTATTTTTGATACGATGGTGAATTTCCTTTAGTTGAAGGTCTTTATCGGTTATAGAGACTTGGTAAGTTTTGTTTAATGAACTTAATTGAAAGTTGGTTTTATTAAGTAGCTTGTTGTTCCGAATAAAAAAATACAATCCTAGCATAGAGAACGCCAAAGCGGTTGGCACAACATGCAAATTAAAATCGATTAAGCCTAGGTAATTTATACGATCAGTCATTTATTTTTTTAGTCGAAATTGTAAGATTTAGTATACCAAAGGCTTCAAATTTAATAGCATATGAATATTAAAATTTTAGAGGAATACAGTTACTATAGTTTTTGAAAAAATTAGAAATTTATATTCATAACAATGTTTGCCTTGTAACCTGCAATAATATTATTAAATAATTAAAATGAGATACTAAAATAATACTCAAACTATTTAAAAATGACATGATTTTTTACAAAGCTAGCTTTAAATAGAGTTTAAACAAATGTTAAATTATTAAATTAACCTTTGTGTAATAATTATGGCAATTAGTCCAACAATACTCACGAAAATGGGGTTTCTGAGTTAACGTAAACAAAGAGATTGAATTTGTTTTGCTCTATGATTAAACGTAATCTAAAAAAGGATTTTGTGCCTTAAAATCTTTTACAGAAAGTCCAAAAGACTTTTTATAGGAGCAATTACAGTTAAAAAAAGATTCTTTTTTTAACAGAAAATTTTAAATAAATTATGGATAATTGAAAAATTGCACCTTTTGTAATAAAAATCCTCATAGAAAGTTTTAACCAAAAGGCATTTTATTATTCGATCAAAAATGGTGCGAGTTCTTTTTAATTATCTTTCCTAAAGAAATATTAAATGAATTACTGAAAGATTATGTGGGGTTTTTGGACTTTTTTGAAAAAAAAACGGCTAAAATTATTTTATTTTTTTATATTAACTTACATTATATTATCTTTAATTTATCTTGATTCGAATTATAATATTTTGAAGTTTTTTTTGAAATTAATTAATGGAAATACTTTAGGTTTTTATTTAATATTAAACTAATTACTAATTATCAAGTCTAATCAATATTGTAAAATGGTTTATGGATAAATATACACTTTGGTCATTAAGACTTGGATATTCAGCAAAGCAGGCAAAAATAATTAAGGCAGTAGGAATAAATAGTTTCTTAGAGAACTCATTTGCCCAAGAGTTTTCTTTAGAAATTCCCGAATTTATTCAAAATAGTCCCAAATCATTTAAAGAATTACAAGCAATCCGAAAAAAATTAAAATCATCTCCCGAAGAAGCGAAAGCAGTTTTAAAAAAAGAACAGCAAACACATTCTGATTTAAAAGCATGGTGGATTGGAAAAATGTTGGAAGACGAATTTCCACTTCGTGAAAAAATGACGTGCTTTTGGCACAACCATTATGTTGCTACTTATCAAAAAGTAAAAGTTAATAATTGGGTTTTTCAGCACAATCAGATTCTTAGGGAAAACGCCTTTGGAAACTTTAAAGTATTGACAAAGAAAATAATCCAAACCAATGCGATGGTCACTTATCTTGACAATACAGACAATAGAAGGGGCAATCTAAATGAAAATTTGAGCAGGGAATTACTTGAATTATTTACTCTAGGAATAGGAAATTACTCGGAAGAAGATATTAAAAACGGAGCAAAAGGCTTAGCAGGATTGGGAATTGGTGAAAACGGCGCGACGTATCGCAAATTTTTTGAAGATGGAGATAGCTTTTCTTACCTTGGTAAATCAGGTAATTTTAAAGTTGACCAACTCATTGATATTATTTTTCAACAACCTAAAGTTCCGTATCTGATTACAAGAAAAATTTTGAAATGGTTTATTTATGATAATCCAACTGAAGAATTAGTTCAATATTATGGGAGTTATTTCAAGGAAGTTGATTTCGAAATTAAACCCCTATTAACTAAGATTTTTACAGAAGAATTTTCCAAACCTACTGCTGGTTCAAAAATAAAAAATCCATTGGAATATATTTTACAGTTAATTCAGGAACTCAACCTGCCTGTAAAAAATGAAAAAGCAATTGCTTTTTTTATTAAAGATCAAGGAATGGATTTATTCAATCAGCCTAATGTTAAAGGTTGGGATGGAGGAAATTCGTGGTTGACATCTCAAATTTTTTTACAACGAAACACAATCGTAGATGCAATATGTAATGGAAGACCTTTTGGACAAAGAAGGTTAGTAAAAGACGATGAAATGATGGAGAGTACAGCTCAAAACAATTCAATTACTGTTAAACTAAATTGGAACAAGAATCAGAATAACAAACAAATTATAGCTGAACTCGGCAACCGTTTGTTATTTCAAATCAGTGAAAATGACCAGCTTGATTTTGAAAAAATATTAAAATACGATTTTGATGGTACATCCGAAGGGTCAGATAATGCGGTACTTAGGCTATTTAATTTTATGGCAAAATTGCCCGAATTCCAACTTATATAAATTGAAAGCCGATTTTTTAAAGTAAAATACTTTTAATATGAACAGAAGACAATTTTTAACACTTACAGGAACTTTTACAGGTGGTACACTTTTATTACCTGATTTTTTACATGCCTTCGGTTCCCAAAAGAATTTGGTAATTGGAGAGCAATGTTTAGTTTTTGTTCAATTAAATGGTGGAAATGACGGTTTGAATACATTTGTTCCATTTGAAGATGCGCTTTATTATGACTTGCGTCCAAAGATAGCGCTTTCAAAAGAGGATGTTATTTCGGCTACAAATGGAATGGCATTTCATCCCGCGTTAAAAGGATTTGCAACCATGCAGCAAAATGGAGATTTATCAATTATACAAAATGTTGGATATCCAGAACCTGTTCGCTCTCATTTTCGAAGTCAAGAAATCTGGCAAACAGCTCCTACAAATCAGGAGTTTTTAAATGATGGTTGGTTAGGTCGTTATCTAGATTTACAATGCAAGGAACACCAGGCGACTGCAGGAATAAATCTTGATAAAATAGATAACCTTGCACTAAAAGGAATGGAACCTCACACGATTACCGTGAAAGACCCATCTCGATTTAATGCAAAATCAAAACAAGAAAGTGACAATAAATTATCTGATAATCCACAATTGGATTTCGTTCGAAAAATTGCCAATTCGGTAATTGAAAGTTCTGTTGATATTCAAAATGCTTTAGCAAAATCTACTGCTTCAGATGTGATTTATCCCAAAACGGAGTTGGCCAAAAACCTTGAATGGATTTCTAAATTGATTAAGGGGAATTTAAATTCAAAAGTATATTACACCTCACTTGGTGGCTTTGATACACATGATAATCAACTCGCTATTCACAAAAATAAATTATCTGATTTGAATGATGCCGTTTACAGCTTTTATCAAGATTTGAAAAAAAATCAACAGTTGCAAAATGTTACAATTGTAGTTTTCTCAGAATTTGGACGTCGTGTAAAAGACAATGGAAGAGGAACAGATCACGGAACTGCTGCGCCAATGTTCATAATTGGGGGGAATAATCGGGGCAAAGTAATAGGTAAAAACCCAAACTTATCCGATTTAAACAATGGCGATTTAAAACATGAGGTAGATTTTAGAAGCGTTTATGCTTCACTTTTGCAAAGTAAATTAAATTTTGATGCCTCTAAAATAGGGATAAAAAATAAAGCGATTACTGGCTTATTTTAAGAGAAATAGTCCCTTTTCAATTAATTATACTTAATTGATATAAAATACCTGACTAGACGAGCGATCATTCCATTTGATTAACGAATAAAAGAAATTTTGGAATTTCGAATAAAAAAAACGGCTAAAATTACTTTTAGCCGTTTTTGGTTTTAGTAGCCTTTCCAGACGACATCTCTAACAATTTGCTGGAAGATTTCGATAAGTTTTTGTTGTTTTTTGAATACAAAAAAACCTCTAAATTTCTTTAGAGGTTTTTGGTACGACTTAGGAGCCTTTCCAGACGACATCTCTAACAATTTGCTGGAAGATTTCGATAAGTTTTTGTTGTTTTTTGAATACAAAAAAACCTCTAAATTTCTTTAGAGGTTTTTGGTACGACTTAGTAGCGGGAACAGGACTCGAACCTGTGACCTTCGGGTTATGAGCCCGACGAGCTGCCTACTGCTCTATCCCGCGATGTTTCGGGTACAAATATACAACCAAATTCGGCAATTGCAACAAAAAATTTAAAAAAATCTTTTATTTCATCTATTGACCTGATATGTTTACCTTTGCAGAAATAAAAAGCAATAAATGTCACACAAAGCCGGTTTTGTAAATATCATAGGAAACCCAAACGTGGGTAAATCAACCCTAATGAACGCATTTGTAGGCGAGAGATTGTCGATTATCACCTCAAAAGCACAAACTACACGCCACAGAATTCTTGGAATTGTTAATGGAGAAGATTTCCAACTAATATTATCCGATACACCAGGAATCATCAAGCCTGCCTATGAAATGCAGGAATCCATGATGAACTTTGTTAAATCAGCTTTTGAAGATGCCGACGTTCTGATTTACATGGTCGAAATAGGGGAGCAGGAGCTGAAAGACGAAGCCTTTTTTAATAAAATTATCCATTCTAAAATTCCGGTTTTATTACTTTTAAACAAAATCGATAATTCCAATCAGGAACAGCTAGAAACCCAAGTTGCCTTTTGGACCGAGAAAGTTCCCAACGCCGAAATTTATCCAATATCAGCATTGCAAAACTTTAATGTGCCCGAAGTATTTCAACGTATTATTTCACTTTTGCCAGAATCGCCAGCTTATTACCCTAAAGATCAGCTTACTGACAAACCAGAACGTTTTTTCGTAAATGAAACTATCCGCGAAAAAATCCTGCTAAATTACAGCAAAGAAATTCCGTATGCCGTTGAAATTGTAACGGAGGAATTTTTTGAAGATGAAAATATCATCCGAATCCGTTCCCTGATTATGGTGGAACGCGAAACCCAAAAAGGAATTATTATTGGTCACAAAGGTGCTGCCCTCAAAAAAGTAGGAATAGATTCTCGCGCCGATTTAGAGAAGTTTTTTGGTAAACAAATCCACATCGAATTGTATGTAAAAGTCAATAAAAACTGGAGAAGCAACGCCAATATGCTAAAACGTTTCGGTTACAATCAATAGTTTTTGGGCGTGACCACAAGGGTCAGGCTATACGTTACAATCTTTGTTGCCAAAAGAATGGCAACAAAGGATTTCCACTGCTATCCTTCACGCAGCACGAATAGTAACATAACAAAATAATAACGTACCTTTGCAAAAATTAAAATGACATTAATTGTGTTTTTTAGTATTGCATTTTGCAAATTTGAAATCTAAAATCCACAATCTAAAATTATAATATGAACAATATTGTTGCCATTGTAGGAAGACCAAACGTAGGAAAATCGACGCTTTTCAATCGATTAATCCAAAGAAGAGAAGCGATTGTAGATTCTGTTTCGGGAGTAACTCGCGATAGAAACTATGGAAAAAGCGAATGGAATGGAAAGGAATTTTCTGTAATTGATACCGGAGGATACGTTCGCGGTTCCGATGATGTTTTTGAAGGAGAAATCCGTAAACAAGTGGAATTAGCAATAGATGAAGCCGATGTAATTATTTTCGTTGTAGATGTAGAAGAAGGAATCACTCCAATGGACGATGCCGTTGCTAAATTATTACGAAAAGTAACCAAACCGGTACTTTTAGCAGTAAACAAAGTCGATAACGCCATGCGCGAAAAAGATGCTGTTGAGTTTTACAACCTCGGTTTAGGAGATTACTTCACTTTTGCAAGTATCTCAGGAAGCGGAACAGGAGATTTATTAGATGCTTTAATCGAGGCATTCCCTATAAAACCAGAACCAACACAAGAAGAATTAGAATTACCTCGTTTTGCGGTTGTAGGCCGTCCAAACGCAGGAAAATCAAGCTTTATAAATGCATTAATAGGAAAAGACAGATACATCGTTACTGATATTGCAGGAACCACGCGTGACGCCATCGATACCAAATTCGACCGTTTTGGTTTCGAATTTAACTTAGTAGATACAGCAGGAATTCGTCGTAAAGCAAAGGTAAAAGAAGATTTAGAGTTCTACTCCGTAATGCGCTCCGTTCGTGCCATTGAGCATGCTGACATTTGTATCTTAATAATAGATGCAACACGAGGATTTGAAGGCCAAGATCAAAGCATATTTTGGTTGGCAGAAAAAAACAGAAAAGGAGTTGTAATCTTGGTAAACAAATGGGATTTGGTAGAAAAAGACACCATGTCAACACGCGATTATGAAGAAAAAATCAGAAAAGAATTAATGCCATTTGTCGATGTGCCTATACTTTTTGTATCGGCATTAACAAAACAACGTTTGTTGAAAGCCTTGGAAGCTACCGTTCAAGTTTTTGAAAATAGAAAACAACGAATTCCAACATCAAAATTCAATGACTACATGCTTAAAGTTATTGAAGGTTATCCGCCGCCAGCTTTAAAAGGTAAATATGTGAAAATTAAATATTGCATGCAATTGCCAACACCAACACCACAGTTTGTGTTTTTCGCCAACTTGCCGCAATATGTAAAAGAAGCGTACAAACGTTTCTTAGAAAATAAAATTCGTGAAAATTGGGATTTCTCAGGAGTTCCAATTGATATTTATATCAGAGAGAAATAAAATAAAAAAGCCCCAAAATTTGGGGCTTTTTTTATGTCTTTTAGTAAAGATTACCAGCCTCCGCTAGAGCCTCCACCAGAAAATCCTCCTCCGCCAAAGCCACCGCCAAAGCCTCCACCTCCAGAAGAACCTCCGCCAAATCCTCCTGATCCTCGGCCTCCGCCGCCCAAGCTACTTAAAATTAAGATGTCCATAAAACTTGGACCACCACCAGAGCTTCCAGAGTTACCGCCGTTATTTTTTCTACGGGAAATTAAGGCCAATATAAATACTACTATAATAATAATTACCATAGGAGGAATTCCTTCTTTTTTACTAACTTTTCGTTTTCCTTTGTATTTTCCTTTTAAAACATCAATAATTGCTGTAGTTCCTTTATCCAAACCGTTGTAAAAACTTCCTGCTTTAAATTCAGGTACAATAATATTTCTGATAATTTCACCACCGATTCCCGCTGTTAATCTATCTTCAACTCCGTAACCAGGATTTATTGCGATTTTCTTTTCGGCTTTAGCCAACAGAATGACCACTCCATTATCATCTTTCGCAGTTCCTCCAATTCCCCATTTCTGACCCCAATTAGTAGCTAAAAGACTCACATCTTCGCCTTTCAAACTTTCAATGGTAATCACCACAATTTGGGTGGTAGTTGAATCGGAATAACGAACTAGTTTTTCCTCGAGTTGTGCCTTTTCTTCCGAACTTAAAATATTGGCATAATCATAAACAGAAGTCTGCTCTTTTGGAATTTCAGGAATTTCAAATTGTGCAAAACCTATTTGTGAAAACAACAAACAGGCAAACAAAATTAAAAAGGAATTTTTCATATTTGATTTCATTATCCTTTTGATATTTCGTTAGACAATTCATTAGTATCCTCATTTTGCCATGGAAAATAAGTTTTCAATTCATTTCCCGCTTTCTGAATCCCATCAATTAGGCCTTCTTTGAAATTTCCATTTTTAAAATGATTCATCATGGCTTCCTTTGTTGAATCCCAAAAATCTGTTGGTACTAAATCGTTAATTCCTTTGTCTCCGCAAATAGCAAATGCTTTATCGGCAACAGCCAAATAAATCAAAACACCATTTTTAAGTTCTGTTTCGTGCATTTTTAATTCTTCAAAAACAATTAATGCACGATCATAAGCAGCAATTGAACTGGTATTTTCAATGTGCACTCTAATCTCGCCAGAAGTTTCTTTTTCTGCCATAGTAATAGCAGCAACAATTTCTTGTTCTTCTTCAGGTGTTAAAAAAACTTCTTTTGACATAAATATAGTTTTAAGCCCCTCCTTTGGAGGGGTTGGGGAGGATTAGAATTTTACTTCAACTGGTTTGTCAGCTCCAACAGCTGCTTCAAAATATGGTTTTTCTTTCAAACCGTACATTCCAGCTAAAATATTTCTTGGAAAAGTGTTGATGTTATTGTTGTAAGGTTTAACCGATTCGTTGAAACGAGTTCTAGCAACTAAAATTTGATTTTCTGTACTTGCCAATTCATCCTGTAATTTCAAGAAATTCTCGTTGGCTTTCAACACTGGATATTGTTCAACAGAAACTAATAATTTTGACAAAGAAGAACTTACGCCACTTTGAGCCGAATTAAATGCAGTTAATTGTTCCGGTGTAACATTTTTAGGGTCAATTGTTACCGATGTTGCTTTTGCTCTAGCTTCAATTACCGCAGTTAAAGTACTTTTTTCAAAATCTGCAGCTCCTTTAACCGTATTTACTAAGTTTCCTATTAAGTCATTTCTTCTTTGGTAAGACGTTTGAACGTTACCCCAACTTTCTTTAATGTCTTGTTCGTAACGAACGGCATTGTTGTAAATTCCAGAAGCCCAGCTGTACATTCCAATGACAATTACAGCAACAATAATCCAAGGTAAAAATTTTTTAAGCGTTTCCATTTTTTTAATTTTAAGTTAAATAGTTAATTTATTATTGATTTCTATCCCCCCTTCGGGGGTTAGGGGGATTATAATTCTGATTTTATTGCGTTCAGCTGCATTTTTATGCCTTCTAATTTACTGATAATTTCATATTTATCAAGCGTTTTTTTCTGGCCTTCTTTTAAGTGAGTTTTAGCACCTTCTAATGTAAATCCGCGTTCTTTTACCAAATGAAATATCAATTTCAAATTGGTAACGTCCTCTGGCGTAAACATTCTGTTGCCTTTTGCGTTTTTCTTTGGTTTTAGAATGTCAAATTCCTTGTCCCAAAATCGTATTAATGATGCATTTACGTCAAATGCTTTGGCCAATTCGCCAATACTGTAATACCTTTTTCCTTCTTTTAATTCTATATGCATTAGTCTAAAGATTGATTTTCTTGATTCGCAATTTTTGAAATAGCAACATATTCTGCTGCCGAAATATTTCCATAATAAAAATTCAACGGGTTCACCACATCACCATTTTTATGAACTTCATAATGCAAGTGTGGCGCTTCCGAACGCCCTGTGCTTCCTACATATCCTATAATATCTCCACGTTTAACATATTGTCCAACACGAGCTTTGTATCGACTTAAATGTGCGTACAACGTTTCATAACCAAAACCATGCCGAATCACAATGTGATTTCCAAATCCCGATGCGGTATTGTCAGCTCGAGAAACTATTCCATCGCCAGATGCAAAAACAGGAGTTCCCATTTTAGCAGTAAAATCCATGCCTTCATGAAATTTTCTAGCTTTTGTAAACGGATCACTTCGATACCCAAATCCTGATGCCATTCGCTTCAGATTCTCGTTTCGAACAGGCTGAATCGCTGGAATTGCAGCCAGTAACTTCTCTTTACTTTTTGCCAATTTCAAAATTTCATCTAAGGATTTTGACTGAATAACTAACTGTTTCTCTAAAACATCAACTCGTTTTGTAGTGTTGATAACCAAATCAGAATTATTGTATCCTTCTAAATCTTTGTACCTATTTTCTATACCAAAAACTGCCTTTCTGTCTTCTTCAGAAATAGGCGAGGAGTTAAAATAAGCACGATATAAATTATTATCACGGTCTTCAAGCGCATTCATAACTTCATCAACTTGATCCAGCTTCCGATTTAAAATACCATATTGAATCTTCAAATTATCGATTTCTCGGGCTTGAAGTTTGTCTTTAGGAGTTTCAAAATATGGAGTATTTAATAAAACCACAAATGCCAAAAAGCCAAATAACGCCGATGCCAATAAAAACAGCATTATATATGCAAAACTCCTTCTTTTTAAAGGCGTAATAATTCTATAAGCTAAGCTTTCAGTATCGTAATAATATTTTACCTTCGCCATGTTTTAAAAATATGCTATTTTTGTACTTTGTAAAAATAGGTTTATAAATTTACAAAGCGTTGGAAAAACAAATTTAATAAATGTTTCAGTAGTCTGATGTTTTTTTTAACACTATTTTATGTGCCTATTCCAGCTTTACGCTGCAAGTTCTCGAATTGAAAACTTTTTTTATAAAACCCAGCAGGAGCTTCCTTTGGTCGCTCTGCCAGCTTAATAAAAAATACTTTTCAATTCCTCGAAGCTTTCCGCTGCAATCTGGGGCAAAAAAGTTGATTTGTTGATTTGGTAATTCATTTATTCGAAAGCCAAATAACCAAATAAACGAATAACCGAATAAACATTAAAAATGAAATCACAAGACGTAAGAAAGCAATTTCTAAACTTTTTCGAAGGCAAAGGACACTTAATTGTTCCATCGGCACCAATCGTTCTAAAAGATGATCCAACCCTGATGTTCAACAACTCAGGAATGGCACAATTTAAAGAATATTTTTTGGGAAATGGAACTCCTAAAAGCAACAGAATTGCCGATACTCAAAAATGTCTTCGTGTTTCAGGAAAACATAACGACTTGGAAGAAGTAGGAATTGACACCTACCACCACACCATGTTTGAAATGCTAGGGAACTGGTCTTTTGGTGATTATTTTAAAAAAGAAGCAATCAATTGGGCTTGGGAATTACTTACAGAAGTCTACAAAATCCCAAAAGACATTCTTTACGTTTCTGTATTTGAAGGAAATCCCGATGAAAATGTACCTTTTGACCAAGAAGCCTATGATATTTGGAAAACTCTAATTTCTGAAGACCGAATTATCCTTGGAAATAAAAAAGATAATTTTTGGGAAATGGGCGAACAAGGTCCGTGTGGTCCATGTTCAGAAATCCATGTTGATATTCGTTCAGCTGATGAAAAAGCAAAAATTTCAGGTAAAGATTTAGTGAACAACGACCACCCGCATGTAGTGGAAATTTGGAACAACGTTTTCATGGAATTCAACCGTAAAGCGGACGGTTCATTGGAGAAATTACCTGCGCAACACGTCGATACTGGAATGGGATTCGAAAGACTTTGTATGGTTTTACAAGGGGTACAATCCAATTATGACACCGATGTTTTCTCGCCAATTATCCAACATATAGAGAAAATTACAGGAGCAAAATACACTATAAAAGCCAAAGACGACGAAGAAGAAAAAATCAACGTTGCAATCCGTGTCATTGCTGATCACGTTCGCGCAGTAGCATTTGCAATAGCAGACGGACAATTACCATCAAATACTGGTGCTGGTTATGTAATTCGTAGAATCTTGCGTCGTGCAATTCGTTACGGATTTACATTTTTGAATACTAAAGAAGCTTTTATTTATCAATTGGTTGAGACTTTAAGCGCACAAATGGGAGGTTCATTTCCTGAAATCACAGCGCAGAAAAATCTAGTGATGAACGTAATTAAAGAAGAGGAAAACTCCTTTTTAAGAACGTTGGACCAAGGATTACAACTGTTAGAAAATGTAATTTCTAGTACTCAAGGCAAATTGGTATCTGGACAAAAAGCATTTGAATTATACGATACTTTTGGATTCCCAATCGATTTAACAGCACTGATTTTAAGAGAAAGAGGATACGATTTAGATGAAGCTGGTTTCGATAAAGCGATGCTAGAACAAAAAACGCGTTCCCGCGCTGCCTCCGAAGTTTCAACAGAAGATTGGGTAATTTTAGAAGAAGGAAATAACGAAACTTTTGTGGGTTACGACCAAGTTGTAAATGAAGTTAAAATCACCCGTTTCCGTAAAACAGATAGTAAAAAAGACGGAGTTTTATTCCAAATAGTATTAAACAACACGCCATTTTATCCTGAAGGAGGAGGGCAAGTGGGAGATAAAGGAGTTTTAATTTCAGCAAATGAGTCTATCCAAATTATCGATACAAAAAAAGAAAATAACTTGATTGTACATTTTTCAAAGCAATTGCCTGAAAATGTTAATACTATTTTTGAAGCTAAAGTAAACCAAGATTTAAGAGACTTATCCTCACGAAATCACTCTGCTACGCACTTGATGCACCAGGCTTTGAGAAGTATTTTGGGAACTCATGTGGAGCAAAAAGGATCGTTGGTAAACCCTAACTATTTGCGTTTTGACTTTTCGCATTTTGCTAAAATGACAGAAGTAGAATTGCAACAAGTGGAAGATTTTGTGAATGCAAGAATTCAAGAGCAATTGCCCTTAATTGAAAGAAGAAACATTCCATTTGCGCAAGCAGTTTCGGAAGGTGCGATGGCACTTTTTGGAGAAAAATATGGAGATGAAGTTCGCGCTATTAAATTTGGCGAAAGCATGGAATTGTGTGGTGGAATTCACGTTAAAAATACCGCTGAAATTTGGCATTTTAAAATTGTTTCTGAAGGAGCAGTTGCAGCTGGAATAAGACGTGTTGAAGCAATAACTAGCGATGCGGTGAAAGCACATTTTGCATCGTACGAAAATACTTTAAATGAAGTTAAAGAAGCGCTAAAAAACCCTCAAGATATTTTGAAAGCGGTTCATTCTTTGCAAGACGATAATGCCAAACTTTCTAAGCAAATTGAAGCATTAATGAAAGATAAGGTTAGAAATATTAAGGCAACTTTAGCATCTGAAATCAAAACAGTAAACGGAGTTAAATTTCTAGCAAAACAAGTCGATTTAGATCTAAATGGCGCTAAAGATTTGGCATACGAATTAGGAACTTTAGGCACAAATGTATTTGTAGTTTTGGCTACAGCCGATCCCGAAGTTTCGGGAGAAAAACCAACAATTAGCTGTTATATTTCTAAAGAATTAGTGGCTGAAAAATCACTAAATGCTGGAAATGTAGTTAGAGAATTGGGTAAATACATTCAAGGAGGTGGAGGAGGTCAGCCGTTTTTCGCAACTGCCGGTGGTAAAAACACTGCTGGAATTGCAGAAGCTCTTGAAAAAGCGATTGATTTTATTAAATAAACCAAAATTAATTTCATAAAAAACCCTTTCAATTGAAAGGGTTTTTATTTTTTGGTGCTAATTAGTTTGTTTTCGCAGCTTCTTTTTGAGCGTTTTGAACGTCTTTAAGAGCTTTATATTTTTCTGCGCCTAATAATTCTTTAAGTCTCGCAGCTTTCGCTTTTCCGTATTCTTTAGATTTTGCAGCTTTTTCTTCTTCTGAAAGTGTTGCATCTGCTTTTAATGCTTTTCCAAATGCTGAACTTTCTTCGGCAATTTCTCTGAATTTTTGTTGTTCATCGTCAGTTAAACCCGCAGTTTTAAATGCCTCCATTAAATCAGCTTCTTTTTTAGCTTTAGCTGCTGCTTTTTCTTCTTTAGATTGTGTTTTTTCTTGTGGTGCTTTACTTGCTTCTTGAGCTTGAACTCCTGTGAAAGCAAAACCAATTGCCATAATTGTAGTTAATAAATACTTCATTTTATATTTTTTTAAGTTAATTGTTACACAAATATAGATAAAAAATGATGCGAAAATTATAATTTTTAAAAATTAAGATTAATTTAATAAATGCTCGATTTATCAAAAAAATTGACAAATTAAAGTCGCAAAATTTGTAATATTGTAATCAATTTTTAGACTTACAATTATGAATTTTACAACAGTAGTTTCCATTTCTAAAACAGAATTCCCAATTGATTATCAAAGTAAGATAGTATCTTTTGGATCTTGCTTTGCCGAAAATATGGCAACCAAATTCGATTATTATAAGTTTCAAAATTCATGCAATCCTTTTGGTATTTTATTTCACCCAGTAGCTATTGAAAAGTGTATAACTAGAGCTATAAATCTTGAATTATTTAATGAAAATGAGTTGTTTTTCAATAATGAAAGTTGGCACAATTTTGATATCCATTCTGATTTAAGTAATACCGATAAAGAGTCACTTTTGATTGAAATTAATGATTTATTAGTTGCCACAAATAAACAAATCAGTGAGGCTTCACATATTATTATTACTTATGGAACTTCATGGGTTTATAGAAATAAACAAACGAACAAGTTGGTTGCCAATTGTCATAAAGTGCCGCAAAATCAATTTGATAAAGAATTGCTTTCTGTTTCAGATATTGAAAAATCAATTCAAAATACAATCAAATTAATAGAAAAAATCAATCATAATTGTAATCTTATTTTCACTATTTCACCTGTTCGCCACCTTAAAGATGGTTTTGTTGAAAATCAAAGAAGTAAAGCCAATCTAATTTCTGCTCTACATTCAATTTTTGATATTCAACATTCTAAAAACAGGTATTTCCCTTCTTATGAAATTATGATGGATGAACTTCGCGATTACCGATTTTATTCGCAAGATTTATTGCACCTTAATCAAGTAGCAATAAATTATATTTGGGAACGATTTGTAGAAAATTATGTTTCCGATGAAGCCATTTCTTCGATGAATGAAATAGAATCCATTCAAAGAGATTTGTCGCATCGTCCGTTCAATCCTTCCTCTGAAAGTTATAAAAAATTCCAAATCCAATTGGATTCTAAAATCAATAATGCAAAATCGAAATTTCCTTTTATGAATTTCTAATTACAATTTGCTTTGTAAACTTTGCCACCCACCACCGTTAACAGCTTCAATTCCATTTTGCTTTAAAATTGATGTTGCTTGAGAACTTCTCATTCCACTTGCACAACAAGCAATTACTGGCTTGTTTAGTTTTTTAATATCATCAATTTTATTTCTAATTTCGTTCAACGGAATATTTTTTGCCCCTTTTATGTGTCCACCTGCAAATTCACCTTGACTTCTAACATCAATTATAACTGCACCTTTATCTTTAAATTCTTGAATACTATTTGATTTGTTTCCAAATCCTAAAAAATCGAATAATCCCATAATTTTATTATTTATTTACAAAGGTACTTTATCACTTGAATATTTTTGTCTTAAAGTTTACTTTACTTTGAAATAAATTCTACATTTGATATCACAAATATCATTGTTTTAAAACAATCAAAATGGCGACACCTTACATTAAAAATGAAATCGAAAACGGAATTGCTACCATTTCTTTTTTTCATCCCGAACACAATTCGCTTCCTTCTAATTTATTGAATGAACTAGTTGATATCATTACTGATTTAGGAAATAATGAAGCTGTAAAAGTGATCATTCTTAAAAGTGATGGCGCTACTACTTTTTGTGCCGGAGCTAGTTTTCAGGAACTAATTTCCATTGAAAATGAAGAATCAGGTAAGTTGTTTTTTTTAGGCTTTGCCAATGTTATAAATGCAATGAGAAAATGTCCAAAAATAATAATTGGTTCTATTCATGGAAAGGCTGTTGGTGGCGGTGTAGGTATTGCAGCGGCAACTGATTATTGTTTAGCAACCAAATATGCATCCATTAAATTAAGTGAATTAACTATCGGAATTGGACCTTTCGTGGTAGCACCAGCCATTGAAAGAAAAATTGGGATTGCTGCTTTTTCACAATTAACTTTAGATGCTAATAACTTCTATAGTGCCGATTGGGCTCATTCTAAAGGACTTTATAATGGGGTTTATGAAGATACTAACGAACTAGAATCTGCTGTTCAAGCGATGGCTCAAAATATAGCTAACTATAATCCTAGCGCTTTAAAAGAGTTGAAAAAAGTACTTTGGAAAGATACTGAAAACTGGGATGAACTTCTGAAAGAAAGAGCTGCAATTAGTGGAAAATTGGTGTTGTCTGCTTTTACAAAAGAAGCGTTAAAGAAATTTCAAAATTAATTTTGGATAAAAAGTTCTAATCCGTTTTCTATTAAATGACTTATTTCGGGTCTTTTAGTTTTCAAGTTATTTAAGTAACTCACAACTTCTTTTAACGAATTTTCTAGTTTTTGAAGGTGTAAAATTTCTGCAATTTCTAGACTAAGCAACCAATCATTTGGATATTTATTTGCTACAATTTTGAAAATTTCAAAGACTTTATCAGAATTTATTTTATTCTCACGAATAGTTCTAATTTCGCTATAATACGATTCTAATTCTTCTTTTTCAGGAGTTTTTTCAGCTTTTATAGTTTTGCTATTTGGTAAATGCGTAATCATATCAAAACTGTTACAATCGGCTGGGCCTGAAAATGCAGAAACTACTTTTTTACCTACAGCCATATCAAAAACTCCCCACTCAGGTTGAAATAAAATGGTATTTAGATGTGTTACAGTACAATTTTCAAAACTAATAATAATAATAGCCCCTTGAAGATTTCTTGAACCTGTAATTATATCTCCTGTAACTTTAATATCTCCTTCAAATTCTAAAGTGACCGTTTTGCCTTCATAAATTCCATAAGCCATTAAATCCTTCGGACTCATATCTTCAATGGCAAGGTTGATCCCTTTTAATTTTCCAATTGGGCTTCCAAAACCAGATGCATGGTAGTTTGTTCCATGACCCACTAATTCTTTTTCTCTATTGGCCAAAGCCGTTTTGCCTGTTGTTTGAACATAAACTGGTTTCCCGTCAAATTCTATTACATTGCTAAAAACACCCGATATTTGTAATCCAGTGCTTAGTTCGATGGTTCCTAAAGCCTTAGAATTAATCAATTTATTTATTCCAGATAATCCTCCGGTTCTCAAAGCCATTTTGTTAGCAAATTCTTCTAAAACAAAACTAAGATGGGCAAAATCGTGAGTAACATAAAGTTGAGGTTGCGGTTTTGTAATGTCAAAACTTTGATTTGCCGCCGAAATATCATAGGGAATTTTCTTCACGTTATCGGTCATACACCATGCACTTTCCCCAATTGATGATAGTAAACCAGCACCGTAAATTTTAGGATTTTCAACTGTTCCAATTAAACCATATTCAACTGTCCACCAATGTAAATTTCTTATTTGTGCCATTTCTGACATTTCAATTGATTGATTTTGTAGCTCGTTCACGGCTTTTTCAGCCGCATCAATTACCGGTTGTGGTGTATTTTCGGCTTCTTTAACTATTGAAAGTAAACGAATGGCTTCATACATTTCATAATCATAAGAAGAAGAAATTGCTTTACAGCCAATTTCACCAAAGCGTCTTAAATATTCGGCATATTCTGGATTTGCAATAATTGGAGCATGTCCGGCGCCTTCGTGAATAATATCTGGCGCGGGAGTATATTCTATGTGTTCTAATTGTCGGATATCAGAAGCAATAACCAAAACATTATAAGCTTGAAATTCCATAAAAGCATTGGGAGGAATAAATCCATCTACGGCAACTGCTGCCCAACCAATTTCTTTCAAAATCCGGTTCATCCCATACATGTTTGGGATATTGTCAATTTCAAGACCTGTTTTTTCTAATCCAATTAAATAAGATTCGTGGGCTACTTTAGATAAATAACTTACATTTTTACGCATTACATACCTCCAAACAGCTTGATTTATCGGAGTGTAATCCGAATAATCTTGAGGTTTTATGAATTGTATTAAATGCGCCGGAAGTCGCTCTATCAATGGATTACTTTCAAAAGGTGCTTTCATAATTAAACCAAATAGGTTAATGTAAAAGTACTAATTTTTCGGGTTAATTTCCAATAAAAATTATGGATTTCTTATAATTAACACTGTTGTTTTAATCATTTGACTTTATTTAAAAAAAAACCTACCAAAAAAGGGTAGGTTAATAATTATGTAGAATTTACACTTTTTACTTTTTTTCAGGTGGATATTGTGCTAATATTTTTGCAACAAATTCATTAATTCGGGCCTCCTTATCTTCCGTTCTCTTTGTCAAATAGCCATTTCCTTCTCCTTGCCAAATCAATTCTTTTTTTGCTGCGTCAATAATATCAATAAACAATGTTCCTTCGGTGGTTTTAATTACTGTGGTTTGGCCGCCCCACATAAAAGGATCCCAGCCCCATCTCCAACCGTAGCCCCAGTTTGAATTGTATTGGTTAATGTCAACTTGTTCTCTTTCTTTAGTGAAAATGTTAATCAATAAATCGGGGGTTTCACTTTTTGCAAAGCCTTTTTTTGTCATTTCACTATCAATTGCTCTTAAGATTCTCTTTTTGTCTAAATCAGAAATTTCTACTTTGTCAATTCCATTTTTTTGAAATGCAAATGTTTTGTATCGACTAAAATCGGTGTTTTTATCATAATCAGAATTCACTGATACTGAGCTACAAGAGCTCAAAATAAGCAGCATAAATAACGAGAAAATTTTAATTGCTTTCATGATTAATTTATTTATTTGTTAATATTAATTTAGTAATGAATCATCAACACTATTTGGAAGGGTAACTTTTAGTAAAGGTTCTGCTTCCATAGCTCTTTTAATTGCAAAAACAGCTCCTTGATTTCGTGCCCAGCTTCTTCTAGAAATTCCGTTATTGACATCCCAAAAAAGCATCGATTGTAATCTTTTTGAAGCTTCTTTAGATCCGTCAAGTACCATGCCAAATCCACCATTAATTACTTCTCCCCAACCTACGCCACCACCGTTATGAATGGAAACCCAAGTTGCACCTCGAAAACTATCGCCAATTACATTTTGTATCGCCATATCGGCAGTAAAACGAGAGCCATCATAGATATTTGAAGTTTCTCGATACGGAGAATCGGTACCAGAAACATCGTGGTGGTCACGGCCTAAAATAATAGTTCCAATTTCTCCTTTATGAATAGCGTTATTGAAGGCTTGAGCAATTTTTACACGACCTTCAGCATCAGCATATAGAATTCTTGCTTGTGATCCTACCACCAATTTATTTTCTTGTGCTCCTTTAATCCATTGAATATTATCGGCCATTTGTTGTTGGATTTCTGGAGGTGAATTTTTCATCATTTCTTCTAAAACTTGACAAGCAATTGCATCTGTTTTTTCTAAATCTTCTGATTTTCCAGAGGCACAAACCCATCTAAAAGGGCCAAAACCATAATCAAAACACATGGGTCCCATGATGTCTTGAACGTAACTTGAATATTTGAAATCAATTCCATTTTTAGCCATAACATCAGCACCAGCACGAGAAGCTTCTAGCAAAAATGCATTTCCATAATCGAAGAAATAGGTGCCTTTAGCATTATGTTTATTGATTGCATTGGCGTGTCGTCTTAAAGATTCTTGAACTTTTTCCTTAAATAATTCGGGATTGTTGGCCATCATTTCATTCGCGTCTTCAAATGAAATTCCAACAGGATAATAGCCGCCTGCCCAAGGATTATGCAATGAAGTTTGATCAGAACCTAAATCAATATGCAAATTTTCAACATCAAATCGTTCCCAAATATCTACCACATTTCCTAAATAGGCTATAGAAACAACTTCTTTATTCTCAAGTGCTTTTTTGACTCTTGGAACTAATTCATCAATATTTTCAACCACTTCATTTATCCATCCTTGCGAATGACGAATGTGTGTAATTTTTGGATTAACTTCAGCACAAACCGTTACACAACCAGAAATATTTCCCGCTTTTGGTTGTGCGCCACTCATTCCGCCCAAGCCAGAAGTTACAAATAAACCTCCTTTTGGACTTTTATTAATTTTTCTAAAACCATTTAAAACAGTAATTGTAGTTCCGTGAACAATTCCTTGCGGACCAATGTACATATAACTTCCTGCCGTCATTTGTCCGTATTGTGAAACACCCAAAGCATTCATTTTCTCCCAATCATTTGGTTTTGAATAATTTGGAATAACCATTCCATTGGTCACTACCACTCTTGGAGCTTCTTTATGAGAGGGAAATAAACCCATAGGATGACCAGAATACATGGTTAATGTTTGTTCGTCTGTCATTTCTGAAAGGTATTTCATGGTGAGTCGGTATTGCGCCCAATTTTGAAATACAGCTCCATTTCCGCCATAGGTAATTAGCTCGTGAGGATGTTGTGCTACGGCATAATCAAGATTGTTTTGAATCATCAACATGATAGCTTTTGCTTGTTCGCTATTTCCTGGATATTCAGAAATTGGTCGGGCATACATTTTGTAATCGGGGCGTAAACGGTACATATAAATCCGACCGTATTTTTCTAATTCTTCAGAAAATTCTTTAACTAATACGGCATGATCTTTAGGGTCAAAATAACGCAAAGCATTTCTGAGCGCTAGTTTTTTTTCATCATCTGATAAAATTTCTTTCCTTTTTGGCGCATGGTTAATTTCCGTTTCGAACATTTTAGGTTCAGGTAAAACGGTTGGTATTCCTTCTTTTATTTGATCTTGAAAAGTCATTTTTCGAATTAATTATAGCTTATTTTCTGATTTCGTTTGTTTTTTTATCAAAACCGTAGGGACAATGTTTACAACCACTTTTACAACAATAGCCTCGGTTTAAATGGTGTTTTTCTGTAAAACATTTATAACCCTCAGGAGTAAAATAGTAATCTTCTCCTTCAATTAATTTTTTATCATTATCCAATTGCTTCATATTACAAATTTATAAACTTTATGATGAATGTATTCTTTTGTTAAGATATTATTAGAAATTAATTTTATAATAAGAGTTATCTTTGTTTTTCTTTAATTTAAATAGCATAGAATTTTTGGTTATAAACCAGCAAATATCGTTTCAGTTTCCAAATGAAATTACTTTACATATAAAGCGTGAAGATATGATTCATCCCTTTGTATCTGGAAATAAATTTAGGAAATTAAAATACAATTTGCTTAAAGCAAAAGAAGAAAAGAAAACCAAATTGCTCACTTTTGGCGGCGCATTTTCAAATCATATTGCTGCTGTAGCTTATGCCGGAAAGGATAACAACTTTGAAACGATAGGCATTATTCGAGGTGATGAATTGGAATCTCATATTACCGAAAATCCAACGTTACTATTTGCTCAAGAATGTGGCATGAAATTTCAATTTGTATCTCGCGAAGAATATAAAAATAAAACCACCAATTTGTTTATTGAAAATATAAAAAACAGATATGGCGATTTTTATTTAATTCCTGAGGGAGGTGCTAATTCACTGGCAGTTAAAGGATGTGAGGAAATAATCACAGAGGAAGATTCGCGATTCTCACATATTTGTTGTTCAATTGGAACTGGCGGAACAATTTCTGGATTAATTAATGCATCTCATTTACATCAAAAAATAATTGGATTTTCGTCTCTAAAAGGTGAATTTTTGTCGGATGATATTCGTAAATTTGCCGTGAAAAATAATTGGGAGTTAGTAACCGATTATCATTTTGGAGGATATGGAAAAATAAATGAAGAATTAGTTAGTTTTATAAATGATTTTTATAAGCAAACTACTATTCCATTAGATCCAATATATACTGGAAAAATGCTATTTGGAATAATTGATTTAATTGAAAAAGGATATTTTCCCAAAGGTGCTAATATATTGGCAATTCACACTGGCGGACTTCAAGGAATAAAAGGGATGAATGTCTATTTAAAAAAGAAAAATTTACAACAAATAATAACACAATGATCAGAAAAATTATCTTACTATTAATCGTTTTATTTGCAGCGAGCTGTACTTCAAGAAAAGTTGTAATTCAAACTACAAGACCCAAAAATTACAAACCGCCAACCAAAGTGGAAGTAGTTAAACCAATTGAAAACACCAATCCTATAGTGATTTCAATTGATACAATTAAAACAGCCGAGCCTAAAACTGAAATTTTAGAAGCGACAACTAGAGTTAAAGTTACCACAGAAATGGTATTGGCTTACATAGATTCCTACAAAGCAATTGCAAAAAAAAATATGGTTCAATATGGAATTCCTTCTAGCATTTGCCTTGGGCAAGGAATTTTAGAATCGGGTGCTGGAACTGGTCCTTTAAGTGCTATTGCAAATAATCATTTTGGGATTAAATGCCATCAAGATTGGAATGGACCTTCTGTAAAATATGACGACGATGCTGCTCAAGAATGTTTTAGAAAATACAATCAAGCGAGTGAATCGTATAATGATCATGCATTATTTCTAAAAAGTAGAAAATGGTACGATCCATTATTTAAATTGGAAAAAGATGATTATAAAGGATGGGCAAAAGGGTTGAAAGCAGCCGGATATGCCACAGATCCTAAATATCCTGAAAAATTAATTGGAATCATTGAAAGATATCATTTGGATCAATATGATGCTGAGGTTTTAGGAAAAGAATTTGTTGCTCCTGTTGCTCCCGTTGCACCTATAGCTCAACCAGTAGTTAAGAAAAAGGAATATGAAGTAGTGAAAGGAGATACGATGTATTCAATTTCCAAAAAATTCAATATTTCAATTGATGACTTAAAGGCAAAAAATAATATTCCCGACAATACTATTTCTGTAGGTCAGGTGTTAATTATAGAATAATTTCAAGATAGTAAAATGTTATACAAAAGAAGCAGCGCACTTTTTGCAGAAGCAGAAAAAGTAATTCCAGGAGGAGTAAATTCACCAGTTAGAGCTTTTAAAGCTGTTGGGGGGACACCTATATTTGCAAAAAGCGCAAAAGGAGCTTATGTTTTTGATGAAGATGGAAATCGATATATAGATTACATTAATTCGTGGGGGCCAATGATTTTAGGTCATGCCTTTCCTCCAGTTGTTGATGCAGTAATTGAGAAAGCAAAACTGGGAACTTCATTTGGTATGCCTACAGAAATGGAAACTCAAATTGCTGCTCTTGCAATTAAAATGGTTCCTGGAATTGATAAAATCCGATTTGTAAATTCTGGAACAGAAGCATGTATGAGTGCAATTCGTTTGGCTCGTGGTTTTACCAAAAAAGATAAGATTATTAAATTTGCGGGTTGTTATCATGGTCATTCCGATTCCTTTTTGATTCAAGCGGGAAGTGGCGCGGTAACTTTCGGTTCGCCAAATAGCCCTGGAGTTACTCAAGGAACTGCAAAAGATACTTTATTAGCAAAATACAATGATTTAGAAAGTGTTAAAGCACTTGTGGAGGCTAATTTAGGTGAAATTGCCGCTATAATTATTGAGCCGGTAGCAGGAAACATGGGTTGTATTCCGCCAAAGGAAGGTTTTCTAGAATCATTACGAAAAATTTGCGATGAGAACAAGATCTTATTAATTTTTGATGAAGTAATGACTGGTTTTAGAATGGCTAGGGGTGGGGTACAGGAATTGCTAAATGTAACAGCCGATATCGTTACCTTTGGAAAAGTAATAGGAGGAGGATTACCTGTTGGTGCATTTGCTGCAAGAGCAGAAATCATGAATTATTTAGCACCTTTAGGACCAGTTTATCAAGCGGGAACATTATCTGGAAATCCCTTAGCTATGGCTGCAGGATTGGCGATGTTAAATGCTTTAGAAAATGATAATTCAGTGTTTCAAAGACTTTCAGAAAAAACTATTTATTTAGAAAAGGGAATTCATAAAGCACTTACTGCCAATGGTATTGCGTTTACTATTAACCGCCTTGGTTCTATGATTTCGGTTCATTTTGATCCTAATCCAGTTTTTGATTTTCAAACTGCATCAAATGGGGATAATGAAACCTTTAAGAAATTCTTTCATGGTTTATTACAAGAAGGAATTTATATTGCGCCTTCGGCCTACGAAACTTGGTTTATTTCTGACGCCTTAACCTATGAAGATTTAGATTTTACGATCAGCGCTATTGATAAAGTTGCAAAAAAATTATAAAAAAAGGGCTTTCAATTGAAAGCCCTTTTTATTCAATAAATCGAAGATATTATTTTTCAAAAGCGTCGGTGCTCAACAATTGATTGTAAAGAGCAGTATTTGCTTTTAATTTTTCAAGCTGATTAGAATCAATTGTAGCTTCAATTTTTAAAGCTACAATTCTTGAAAATTCTTTTTTACTTTCGTTAGTTTCATTAGGACTTTGCATTTTTTCGTGTTTCATTTCAAATAATGAACTAAATGCAATAGTTAAATTTTTGTCAAGTCCTAAAAACTCTGCGATTGCAGCTCCATCTTTAACACCAGCTTGCGCAGGAGTAAGTTTTACAACTTCTTTAGTTTCTGATGTAGTACTTTTTTTCTTGTTTTGAGCATTTGCAGTTATACTTAAAGCAAACATTAAAAAACATGTAATTATTATTTTTTTCATGAGAATTTGGATTTAATTTAGTTCAAATCTAAATTAATTTTCTTTAACAAAAAAATAAAAAATTATTTATCTTCAGTTTTTTCGGCTTTTTCTTCTTTTTTATTCTTTCTTTCTTCTCTTTTTTCTTTCATTTTTTCTTTCATTTTCTCTTTTCTCTCCTCTTGAATTTTATCCCAAGTTGAGTTTTGTTCTGGAGTTAGAATTTTACTTATTTTTTCATTTATCGCCAAACGATCTTCTTTGTTTGGTTTAAAATTAACGTCTGCTCTTTTGGCTTCTTGTTCCGCAATTATAACTTTCAATTGTTTTTGTTGAGCATCAGTCAATTTAAGTTCTTTTGTCATTCTTTTAAGGGCTTTCTCGGCTCTTTCACCTGGAGACATTTTTTCCATTGGTTCTTTTCCTTCTTTTTCTTGATTCTCAACTTGAGCAAATGTTGATAAACCTACTACTAATAAAGCAGCTACAATTAATTTTTTCATTTTAATTTAATTTTAGAGTTATAGACATAGGACATTATTAATTTGAAAAGGTTTAAGCTGTAACAAAAATTAAAATAATTTTAAATAAAAAGGGAACCAATTTGATTCCCTCTTTTTTAATTAAACTGTTAATTCTACTATTTTACTGTCTTCAAATAAGGAGACTTTAATTAATCCATGTTTTGAAAGGCCTTTCATTGCGGCATCCCATTTTTTTCCGCTTAAATCCGATTTTACTTTCAAAACTCCTAAATCCATTTTGTTGTTGTTAGATTTCAAAAAGTCAATTATCAACTTTTCTTCCTCTAAAAGTTCAATTTGAACTTGCTTTTTCTCTGGGCGCATTTGTGGAAAAAATAAAACCTCTTGAATAGAAGAATTATTAGTTAAAAACATCATCAAACGGTCCATTCCAATTCCCAATCCAGAAGTTGGTGGCATTCCGTATTCTAATGCGCGAAGGAAATCCTCATCAATAAATTCTGTAGCTTCATCGTCTCCTTTTTCGGCTAATTTTAATTGGTGTTCAAAACGCTCTCTTTGATCAATTGGATCGTTCAATTCAGAATAAGCATTTGCAACTTCTTTTCCGCAAACCATCAATTCAAAACGTTCTGTCAATTCGGGATTGTCACGGTGTGCTTTACAAAGTGGCGACATTTCTTTTGGATAATCAGTAATAAATGTTGGCTGAATGTAATTCCCTTCGCATTTAGCGCCAAAAATTTCATCAATTAATTTTCCTTTACCCATTGTTGAATCGACGTCAATTCCCATACTTTTAGCAGCTTCAAATAATTCTGCTTCTGATTTCCCAGAAATATCAAAACCTGTAAAATGCTTGATTGAATCGGTCATTGTCACTCTTGCGTAAGGTGCCTTAAAGTTAACTTGATGCTCTCCAAAAGTAGCTTCTGAAGTTCCATTTACTGCAACGGCACAGTGTTCTAATAAGTTTTCGGTGAATTTCATCATCCAATTGTAGTCTTTGTAGGCTACATATATTTCCATGGCAGTAAATTCAGGATTGTGAGTTCGGTCCATTCCTTCATTTCTGAAATTTTTCGAAAACTCATAAACCCCTTCAAAACCTCCAACAATCAATCTTTTCAAATACAACTCATTTGCAATTCTCATATACAATGGAATATCTAATGAATTGTGGTGCGTAATAAACGGACGAGCTGCAGCACCACCTGGAATAGGTTGTAGAACTGGAGTTTCAACTTCCAAATAGCCTTGTTCATTAAAAAACGAACGCATTGCGTTGAACAATTTTGTTCTTTTAATAAACGTTTCTTTCACATGGTCGTTTACGGTTAAATCAACATAACGACGACGGTATCTTTGTTCAGGATCAGCAAATGCATCATGTGTTTTTCCATCAGCATCGGTTTTTACAACCGGAAGTGGTTTTAATGCTTTAGATAAAACGGTTAAACCATAAACATGAATAGAAATCTCGCCTACTTGAGTCTTAAAAACAGTTCCTTTTATTCCAATAAAGTCACCAATATCAAGTAATTTTTTGAAAACCACATTGTACATTGTTTTTTCTTCATCGTTAGAAATATCATCTCTTGAAATGTAAATTTGAATTCGTCCCTCAGAATCCTTAAGTTCAGCAAAAGATGCCTTTCCCATGATTCTCTTTCCCATCAATCGACCTGCTAAAACGACTTCCTTGCCTTCAAATTTTTCGAAATTTGCTAAAATTTCATTTGACAAAGCAGTCGTAACAAATTCGTCAGCAGGATAAGGGTTTATTCCCAAATTGCGTAATTCTTGAAGTGCTTCTCTACGAAGTATTTCTTGCTCGGATAATGCCATTGTGATCTGTTTTTAAGATTGCAAAGATAGTTAAATTTGAAAATGTGGCAATTTGAAAATTTGAAAATAAATTTGACTTTCTATTTAAAGCTGTTTTAGTATTTTACTTTGTAACTTTGCACTACAAATATTAACAATGAACAAAAATATCCAATTTCAAGATCTCGGTTTAAAAGATTACAAAGCCACTTGGGAATACCAAGAGGAATTGTTCAAAGGAATTGTGGATTTAAAAATCAGGAATAGGAGAGAGGAAACCGATTTCGATACTCCAAATTACTTTTTATTTGTGGAACATCCCCACGTTTATACTTTAGGAAAAAGTGGTGCGTTAGAAAATATGCTATTATCAGAAAAACAATTAGAAGATAAAGGAGCTACTTTTTATAAAATTAATAGAGGTGGTGATATAACTTATCATGGACCTGGACAAATTGTGGGTTATCCAATATTGGATTTAGATAATTTTTTTACTGATATTCATAAGTATTTGCGCTTTTTGGAAGAGGTTATTATTCTCACTTTAGCCGACTATACTATAATAGGTACAAGGAGTGAAGGAGAAACAGGAGTTTGGTTGGATGTAGGAACTCCATTTGCAAGGAAAATTTGCGCCTTGGGCGTTCGCGCTTCTCGCTGGGTAACAATGCATGGTTTTGCATTAAATGTAAATGCCGATTTGAGTTATTTTGACAACATTATTCCATGCGGAATTAAGGGAAAAGCGGTTACTTCTTTAAATGTAGAATTAGGCGTTGAAAAAGTAAACGAACAAGAAGTGAAGGATAAAATCTTGAAACACTTTTCGGAATTGTTTGAAAGTAGATTTATTTAAAGAAAATTTAACCGCAAAGAGCGCAAAGTTTCTCGCAAATCATGCAATGAATTAATTTTTTACTTCTTGTATCTCTTCGTCTATAATCTTTTTATCTTCCAATAAACGAAAAGTTAACCGATGGTATTTTGTAATTCCATATTTTAATATCGCCGCTCGATGCTCTTTTGTAGGGTATCCTTTATTTTGTTTCCAATTGTACATTGGGAATTCTTCGTGAATTAAATCCATATAATCATCGCGGTAGGTTTTTGCCAATACTGAGGCAGCCGCAATACTCATATATTTAGAATCTCCTTTTATTATTGAAGTGCTTGGAATCGATTTTATTAATTCTAATTCTTCACAGGTGAACACTTTACCAATCTTATTAGCATGACTCCCTTTTGAAATTAACGGCCGGTTTCCATCTACAATAATATGGTCAGGAATAATATTTAATTTTAAAACCGATTCTTGCATCGCTTTTAGAGAAGCGTTTAATATATTGATTTCATCAATTATAATAGGTTCTATGTGGGTAACGGAAAACGATATTGCTTGTTTTAAAATAATTGGTCGTAGTGCAAACCTGTTTTTCTCTGAAAGTAATTTGGAATCGTTAAGTAAATCATTAGAAAAATAATTGGGGAGAATCACAGCCGCCGCGGTAACAGGACCGGCAATGCAACCTCTACCTGCTTCGTCTGTGCCGGCCTCAATACAATTCTCAATAAAATAGCTCCTTAACATTAAATTAATATTGAATATTTCATTACAAAACTAAGAAAATAGTTTGTTAATCATCAGTTTTTAACTCAACATCTAAGTAATAATTCACACTAATAGAGATAACTTTAACATTTGCATATAATTTTTTTTCTAATAATGTTTGGTTAATTAAGAAATTATTAAGAAGTTTGCAAAATAACTAACTCAAATAAAAATAGTATGAGATCAAAGTTCAAATGGATTTTTACGCTACTAATAGCGTTAATGATGCAGTTCTCCTTTGCACAAGAGAAAACTGTTACAGGTGTGGTTTCTGATAATTCAGGTCCTCTACCAGGTGCAAATGTTGTTGTTCAAGGTTCTAAAACCGGAACACAAACTGATGTTGATGGAAAATTTTCTATCAAAGCAAAAGCAGGTGATGTTTTAGTTTTCTCTTTCGTGGGAATGACTGAAACTACTGCAAAAGTTGGTGCTTCAAACACTGTAAATGTAAAAATGCAGGATGGAGTGAAATTAGATGAGGTAATTGTTGGTGCGATGGGGATCAAAAGAACCAAAGACGCTACAGTTTCTGCTCAAAAGCAAATAGGTGCTGCCGAATTAACTCAAGCTAATAACCCTAATGCTGTTGCTGCCTTAACTGGTAAAGTTTCTGGTTTAACAATTTCTAGTATTTCTAATGGAGTTTCTCCAACGCTTAGAATTGTTCTAAGAGGATCTAGATCTATTACTGGTAATAACGAAGCTTTAGTAGTAATTGATAACGTAATTTCTACAGCAAACAATTTACAATTGCTTCAACCGGACGCTATTGAAAATGTGAACGTAATTAAAGGTGCTCAAGGAGCTGCTTTATATGGTGCACAAGGGGTGAACGGGGTAATTATTGTTACTACTAAAAAAGGATCAAAAACTGAAAAATTCACTGTTGGTTTAAACTCTTCAGTTGATTATGAATCAGTTAACTTTGTTGCTCAAAGACAAGAAGAGTACGGACAAGGTTGGGCTGGAGACAGTGGATTTGACTTTCCTAACTTACCAAACGGTAGCCCTGATCCAAGAAGTGGTTCTGGATTCGTATCTATTGAAAATGGTTCATGGGGACCTGCTTTTAACGATCCAAGATTCGTTGGTCAACAAGTTCCTGTTGGTTTACCTCAAGCTGATGGGCAAATGTTTTTTACTGATTGGAAACCAATCCGTGATAATATTAAAGATTTTTACCAAACAGGAGTTACTACTCAAAATGGTTTTGATGTAAATGTTGGTGGTCTTACTTCTTATGTAAACTTAGGTGTGAACAAAAGAAGTACTGGATATGTAGTTGACGGAGACAAATTAGCTAGAACATCTTTCAACTTAAGAGCTGGAAAAACTTTAGGTAAATTAAAAGTGGATGGTACTTTCAATTATGCTGTTCAAACTACTTCTCAAACAGATAGTGATTTGTTAGATGATTTATTACAAGTAGCAACTAACATTCCTGTTTCAAGATTTGCTAATTCTGGTAATGAAGGTCACTGGACAGTTTATGCTAAAAACCCTTACTGGTTAAATAAAACAAATAGAAATGACAATAGAACTGACTTCTTTAATGGTAGTGCAGCTTTAGCATATGAGTTCAACAAAAATATTAGTGTAAATTATACTGCTAACATTCAATTGACTTCAGCTAACGCTCAATCTCATTCTGATGGTTGGTTTAATGAAAATCAAACAGTTGATTTTGGTACATATGGCTATTATGGGCCTATACATACTTTAGTTGATTTAGGTCAAACAAATGCTGGTTCAAGCTATTCAGCCAATCAACAGTCTTCTTCAAATATCTATTCTGATTTAATCTTTAATTTCGATTATGATTTAACAAAAGATTTAAATTTGAAATTAAATGTGGGTAACAACATCCAAGATCGTACTTTCAGAATTACTTCTCAAGGTGGAGATAACCTAGATGTTCCAGGTTTCTATCACATTAGTAACGTTTTGAATCCTTACAGCCCATCTTCTTTAGACAACAGATTAGTTCAAACAAGAAGAGTTGCAGGATTTGTAAATGCTGATTTTAATTATAAAAATTACTTATTCTTAAATGCTACTTCTCGTATGGAGCAATTTTCAGCAGTAAAAAATTCTTATTTTTATCCTTCTGTAGGGGCTTCATTTGTTCCAACAAAAGCGTTTGAAGGATTTAAAAATGATGTGTTGAACTATTTGAAAGTAAATGCTTCTTGGACTAAAGTAGGTAGTGCTAACTCAGTTGGTGCATACCAAACGAATGACTTAGTAGTATTTTCTTCTGGATTCCCATTTGGAAGTTTAGCTTCATTAGCTTACAACTCTGCTCCAACAGATCCTAACATTCGTCCTGAGTTCGTAACAACTACTGAATTTGGTGCTCAATTAGGTTTCTTTAATGATAGACTTACTTTGGAAGGTTCGTATTTTGTTGCTAAAACTTCTGATATGATCACAAGAGCAACTTCATCAAGTGCTTCTGGAAATTCAAGTTTATTAACTAATATTGGAGATCTAGAAAATAAAGGTTTTGAAATTGATTTAGGTTTCACTCCTATTAAATCTAAAGATTTCACATGGGATATTAAAACCAACTACTCTACTACCAAAACTAAAATTATTGCTTTAGCAGCTGGTTCAAATAGCGTTAACTTGCTTTCTAATTCAGAAGTAGGGGTGTTTGCTGAAATAGGCGAAGATTTTCCTTTGATTAAAGGTACTGCATTTGTAAGATCTCCTGATGGTAGTATTGTTGTGAATGCTAACGGTACTCCACAAAAAACATCTACTTTTGAAAAATTAGGTAAAGGTACTCCAGATTATATAATTGGTTTCACTAACTCATTTGAATACAAAGGAATTAAATTGACTGTGATGGGAGATTATAGAAATGGAGCTTCTGCTTATTCTGAAGCAAAAAGATTGTTATTGTTTACTGGTGGTGATTTAGAAACAGTTGGTTTCGATAGAAATGTAGGTTTTGTAGTTCCAAATTCAGTACAATACAATGCGGCTACTAACACTTATACTCCAAACACAACTCCAGGTTTAAATGGTGGTTATGCAAATACATTAAGTTTTTTCACTACTACATGGAGAACAACTGGAGAAGCAAACATGGTTGATGCTGCTGCTTTGAAAATTAGAGAAATCTCTTTAAGCTATGCATTACCTAAAACAATCACTTCTAAATTAGGATTAAATTCATTTAAATTAGGAGTTAATGCTCGTAACCCATTCGTTTTCTTAGCTGACGGTTCATTCCTAAGTCCAAAAAATGGTGGTGCTAACAATGGTTATTTTGATCCAGAGGCTTCTTTTTCTGGAGGAAATGCTCAAGGATATTCTAACATTGGTCAATATCCAACAACTAGAACATTTGGTGCTAGTATTAATTTAACTTTTTAATTTTAATTTTTTATGAAAAATATAAAATTTATATTGCCTTTATTGGCATTAGCATTATTCTCATGTAACGATTATTTGGATGTTAATACAAGTCCAAACCAACTTACATTTGATCAAGCAACTCCTGCTAAATTATTACCGGGAGCACAAACTTCTGCTTACAGAGTTCAGGCAATTACCATGAACACTCTAGGTAACGTTTTCATGAACTCATGGACACGTAACGTTCAATCTTATGGAAATGGATACGATAACGAATTACAATTAGTTGTAAGTAACTCTTTCTATAGTGGTATTTGGGATGGTACTTACCGTGCCCTTAAAAACTTTGATGCAATACTTAAATATCCAAACCCTGATGGGAAATACAATAATTATGTAGCTGCAGCTAAAATTTGTAAAGCATTTTACATGCAAAGAATTGTAGATTTATATGGTAAAAGTCCATATTCTCAAGCTTGGCAAGGTAATGCTAACACTACTCCAGTATATGATGATGACTTCGCAATCTACAAAGATTTAGTTAAAAACTTAGAAGATGCAAGAGCTTTAATTGCTGCTGCTGATCCTGATGCTGAAGACATTGCTGGTTTTGACGTTATGTTAGGTGGAGATATGGCATTGTGGGAAGAATTTGCTAACACAACAGAATTGAGACTTTTATTAAGAATGTCGGAAGCTACAAGCGCAACGGTTCAAACTTACAGAGACTTGAAACTGAATGACATCAAAAATAATAATTTCTTGTCTGCTGATGTAACTATTAATCCAGGTTATAACGGATCTACAGACACTCAAGCAACACCAGGTTTCTTCGCTTATGCTTATTTAACTTCTGGAACTGCTCAAGGGAATAGATTGTTTATAACTATGTCAGGTCACGCTTACAAAGCGTTACAATCAGACGCTACAACTAACTGGGCTGTAGGTGCTTCTCGTGAAATTGTTCCTGGTTCAGGAATTTCTTATCCAAACTTAACAGACCCTCGTTCTGCTAGATTGTTTACTGCAAATGGTACTACAAGACGTGCTGTAACTCAAGGTTCTACTTTGGTTGATGTTACTGTTCCTGGAGGATCTTTACCAGGACTTCCTTGTCGTTTAGGTTTAATTGGACACTTTAATCCTTACGCTCAAGCGCCTAACCAAACTTTAGAAGAATACTTCTCTTGTGATGGTTTTGTAATGTCTTTGTCTGAGTCTAAATTCTTAGTGGCAGAAGCTGCTGTAAGATATCCTACTGTGTTTACACAAAATGCTCAAACTGAATTTAACGCTGGAGTAACTCAGGATTTTACTAAAAAAGTAGCTACTATTGGTACTTATTTAACAACTATCAATACGAAGCCATACTTTGGTTTAACTGCATCTACTACAACTGCTCAAAAATTACATGCTATCATGTATCAAAAATGGGTTGCTTTAATGGGTGTTAACGCTATTGAGTCTTACATTGACTATACACGTACTGGATATCCTGTAACGCCACTTTCAACTGTTTCTATTCAACCTCGTAAGCCATATAGATTAGTCTATCCAACTTCTGAGTATGTAGCTAACACTGCAAACGTGCCAAACATGACATCTAATGATGCATTTGCAATCAATGCTTTCACTCCTTTCTGGAAAAAATAATTGATTAGCATTAGCTATCTAAACTATAAAACCCCGCTTTGTGCGGGGTTTTTTATTTAACATCAATAACATTATTAAATAATTATTTATAATAGTATATTTGTTGAAAATATTTTTTATGAATTTGAATTAATATAATCCACTGCTTCATTAACAGTTGAAATTTTTTCAGCATCTTCGTCTGCAATT
>Ga0102871_1000048_pt1 | contig 43907 bp, 30 predicted proteins | sample Colrivmet1546C02_FD_78445 | JGI IMG/M metagenome (GOLD analysis project Ga0102871, IMG submission 78445) | Estuarine microbial communities from the Columbia River estuary - metaG 1546C-02 | ecosystem: Environmental > Aquatic > Marine > Intertidal zone > Estuary | place: USA: Columbia River... | reverse complement strand
TCGCCCATGTCCATGTCGTCCATGTCGTCCATGTCACCAGACATATCGTCGTCCATGCCATCTTCATCATCTGACATGTCGTCGCCCATTAGCTTTGCGAATTCTGCTTTTAGGTCAGCTAGCGCATCTTCAACACTCATCATAGCATCTTCAACACCGCCTTCGCCGCCTTCTGCGTCGAAACCGTCATCTGCTGCTAGTTCCATGTCTGCGTCTAGTTCGCCTTCATCTTCATCTTCAGCTTCACCGAATGCTTCTTCAGCTTCGATTTCTTCGTCTGCTGTTTCAATGTCGTTTAGGAAGTCATCTGATTCTTCATCGCCAAATGCTTCTTCTAATTCTTCTTCTGCGATGTCATCTTCAACGATTTCATCTTGCTCAACAAGATCACTCCAGATCTCGCGAGCTTTTTCAACAAAAGCCTCATGTAGTAGATCTTCAGCTGATGCTGAATCACCGTTCACTAGGCTTTCAATGATCTTTGTATAACGATCTTGAGCTCTCATTGTTAAATCTCCTTTTCTATATAGGTGTAGGTTATAACATTATTATTTAAGACACTTTGGTTCAGACCATAACGAAATGCGGTTAAAACCGCGATTTTGATATAGTCTTAAAATTTATTTATAAAATAAGCGTTTTATTCAGCGTCTCCAGGACTATACATATCCTTAAATTGCTCTACTTCTCGCTGATGTTCAGCACGTTTCATTTCACGACTATTGCGCATTTTATTAATATGCTTTAGCGTTAAACGTGGGCGGCGAGTGTCATCAATTTTCCAAGTGCCATACTCGTCATCTTCTGCTTTACGTGTTCCGTTATCTACTTCTTTAAATCTCATTTTCTGCTCCCCCTGTGGTGCCGCCAAGTGGTGATTCACCGCCTGCTTCAATATCTAAATCTCCGCCTAGGTCCTCGCCCTCTTCGCCAGTATCAAATTCTGTTGGTTCAAACCCTTCAACATCACCGGCGCGGACACCTAGCCCACCTAGTTCACCTTTGGCATCAAACCCGTCTGATCCTTCGTGATCTCCACTTTCTTCACGCCACATGCGCTCGTTTTCTTTAATCTCATCTTCGTTCAAGCCCAAGTACTTGCTGAATAGGAATCTACGGCTTAGATAACTTACGCCTTCTAAGCTACCAAATACACTGGCACGTGCTGCTTCAATTTCAATCTCACGGTACTGACTAAAGCTCTGTGGCTCAGTAAAGTGTAAGTCAAAAAGACTACTTGGAATTTCAATACCTTTGTGTTTAAGGAAACGTTTAAATTCTTTATCTAAACTTGGCTGTAGAACTAACTGTAGTCGCTCACAATATTTACTGAAACGGAATTCCTGAATAAGTGCCGTTCCTACTTTACCGTCTTGATATGTTGCCGTACCATCCTCTGGACCTGTTGGTAGATAGCTACTTGGAATACGTAAACCACGCATTAGTTTGTTGTTGAAATACTTTAGGTCGTCAATCTCACCCAAGTTGTCGCCGCCTGGCAACACTTCAACTTTACTACCACGCCCTTCTGCGGTTTGAGCGAAGAAATAGTCTTCCATAATACTTAATGGGTTGTATGCTGCATCAATAATATTTGTGCCACCGCCTGTTTTATTTGGAATACGTGTCTGGTGTACTTCGTTCTTAACACGCTCAACAAAACCCATTGCTTTGTGTGCTGGCATGTTACCAACGTCAATGTAGAACACACGGCGCTCTGGCGCACGTTGAACACGATAGATAATAATACTATCTTCCAGTAGTTCCTTTTGCTTGTATACTTTAAAAATGCTGTCTAAGATACTATTGCCAAATGGCCAGTTAGCACTCATACCATCTGTTAGTGCAATGTGTACAACGTGTGACGCATCAACTGCATACTCAGTATTGTTTGAACTATAGCCGCCCTGATAAACACCTGATTGTGCTGACAGTGCTGTAGTAAATGACGTTGAACCTGCACCAGCCATGTTGTTTAGCTTTTTAGTATCAGTAGTAACTAAATCTGTTAAATTTAGGTTGATATTTTTTATCATATACTGATCAATTTCTTTGCCTTTGCTCTCGTTGACAATGGCTTTGCTCACATCAGCTGGATCAACCCAGATTAGTTTATATGTCTCTGGATCACGAATAAACAACTGATCGCCGTATTTGATAGATGAACGGAATACCCCAAACATTCTGCGTTCCCAATCATTAATATTGCACCACTGATTCAATGCTGTAGTGATAGCATTTACTTCGCTTTCAGTTGCATCATCCTTGTAATGTATTTCAAAAGGCAGGCGGGTGTCTGGATTTGTTTGTGTGGCAAATTCAGCGATAGTATCCAGTGCTGCGTTAATCTCACTGTCCATATCCATTTGGTCATACTGTGTATAACGCTCAACACGATTAGGCTGACCGGAGTAAACCTCAGGCAACCAGCTTTGCCATCTATTTGCTCTAGCACGAATTCCATTGCTAGGCTCGTATTTTGTAAAATGCTTTTTCCAGCTCATCAGGGGTATACCTTTAATTATAGTGTATTTAGCAAAAAAATAATTATGATCTCAGTGGATCATTCAGTCTGCCATAATGCTTGACAACATCTTCCAATTGTCTTAATGTGTTTAAATAGTTGTTTTTAATGGCGGCGGCTTCTTCCAATGCAGACTTTAGTCCACTGTTATTTGTGTTTCTACCAGTTGTGCTAGTTGATTCTGGATATTCAAGTCTACTAAGTGTTCTATTAACTCTTGGAGTTACATCTACTGAATTACTAATGTTTAGAGTATTTGATTTAGTAGAATCAATATTATTTACTGGAGACATTATCTGCCCCGAATTTAACGAACCAAGTGCTGCGGTCGCTTGTCCTATTGCTGCTATCATTGGCGCCATATTGAACATGCCCATTGAATCATCGTTAGAGAAAATACGACCCGCTGTTTGTGGTACAAATAATTCACCCATGCCACCAGGACGATTTTCACCAACAATATAAGGGGTATTAGCGGAAACATTACCACCAGAGAATTGACCTTCAGGCATATACATATATTGTCCAATATCGGCTAGCTGTTCTGGAAGTCGGTAAACCTTTTGGTTTAAAATAGGATGTATTGCAACTTCAAGAATTGATGTGTCATACCCATGATCATCAAGTAGATTTTGATCATATGGAACAGGCTGCATACTATTATATTCTGATCTTATGCCTTGTAAATCTGCGCCCAAGTTGCTGTATGCTACTACTTGCATCATATTTTCTACTCTACTTGTATAATCAGATTGTGATAAAGGAGTAGCAATAGGCACTGAATGTTCTTCTCTATCTTTAAACCAATCAACAGCATCAAGCATAACACTAGCTAATGTTTCAGAAACATTTGCAAGATCATCTAGTGGAAACGTAATACGTTCTTGTAGTTTCATAAATGATTCTGTAATTTTGTTCATTGCCACTGTTGCTGGTCCTGAAGCTGCAAGGGCGGCTTGTGATTCTCTAATCTTTGCTTCTAGTTCAGATCCAGAAGCATCAATAAGATTTCTAAATTGTGTGGATACTTGTAAAGAGCCTGCACTAATAGCCATTATGCTTTCCAAGTACGGGTTGCTTGCGTCTGCTGATAGACGTGCTAGATCAACACCGGTGTCTTGTAAATCTGCGTAAGATTTTAAAATAAAGTTTAGTATATTACCACCAGCTACTTTACCAGTTCGAACGGCTTGATTGATGCCGTCTATGAAACTACTATCCATAGAATCAAAGGCACCAAGTAAGTCTGGGTTTGTTGCCATTAATACGCCTCTAACATCAAAATCTTCTATATTTTCAGCACTTCTAAAGGCTTCTCTACTGATAGCGTCCATTAGCTGCTGCCCAGGAGCGCCCATTTCTTCTCCTGCCATGGCAAATTGTGTTACTAGAGATTCAAAGAGATCTGCTTGTTGTACACTGCCTGATTCTCGCATTATTTTTAGTGCTGCGGCGGTTTCAGGATCACTGATTGATGCCATACGTTTCTGCAGAATTTCATCTCTGCTTTGTCCAGTTAATGATGCTAACGCTGTTGTTTCTAACATTAGTGTTTTGTAACTGTTTGCTAACGGTTCTTGAGCACCTATAGTATCTCTGTTTAGTCTACCAGTTAGACGTGCTATGTTAATATACTCAGCAAATGATCTTGCCATTTGCTCACTACTTAAACCAAAATCACCTATTACGTCACTTGAATCATTTAAATCGTTAAAGAATTGTAAGAATGTATCAGTACCACTAGAGACACCATGTCCTAGTGCTTGTATACCAGCACCATATTCAGAAACAATTTTACTCATCTGTGTATATGAAATACCAGCTTCTATTGATCTCTGATATAAATTATGGTAGGCACGTGATCCTTCAAAGAAAATAGCACCAGAATTAATCATTGTTCGCTGTGCTTCTTCAAACTGTTCTAATTTTGCTACGTTAAAACCTAAAAGTGCCGCTGCTACATCACCACCTAGGTCGGCGGCAGAACTGCTAAGTTTTCCAAATGTTGACTTTAAAAACGCTGCGCCACGCTCAGAGCCGCCTACTAATTCACCTATTCCTTTGCCTAATCCACTTGCTGCTGACTTAGATAGATCTAGGAAAGTTGACAATGGTTTTTCAGTGTTGTTTAATTTATCTATTAAACCAGCAGCGCTGCTAGCTAAACCTTTAACAAATCGTTCACGGCTTTTTTCTTCCGCTTTAGCAGTGTCTCTCTGGTTTTTAACAATTCTATCAACCGCGTCTTTAAATGTTTTTTCTGCCGAAGATGTATCGAGATTTATTTTATAAACTTCTTCAACTAGCTTTTTATCTAAACTATAATTTAGTCCAAGCTGTGCCGCCAGCATCTCCATAGTGCCTTCACTGGCCCATGCTGGAACGGGCACTGTTGTGCCGTCTGGTAGTGTTATATTATAAACGTCTTTACCTGCCATTATCTCGTTAATTCCAGAGTGCTGTTCTGTCTTCTAATTTCTTCAACAAGTTTAAGAGCTTCTTCAACTATTGCTGGGTTGGTCACTGTTAATTCTCTTATTACATTATCGATATCTTCCTCAGTATTTATTGTATCAGAATCACCAGTATTTTTTGGAGTACCGTCTGTATTGTGTGTAGCACCATATTGTCTATCCCACGTGCTTTGTGCGCTGCGAGGACTACTCCAAGGGCGAGATGGAACAGTTTCTGTTGGAGTTAAAGTAGGAGTAGTGTTAGATGGAGTAATTGTTTCCGCTGTTACTAGACTTCTACTCGCTGCATAATCTGCACGTGCTGCCTGTAACGCTGTAGCAACTTCTTGAACACTGTGACTAGCACGGTTTCCGCTGCCGTAGTAACTCATACCTGTTCTTGGATCTGGAGCACTGGCCCATTCCATAGCAAAGTCCAGCATCGCTGCTTCTAGATTGTCACTCTCACCTCTGATATATGCTGAAAGATTCCTACGTTTGGTATAGCCATCTTCTGCACCCACTAGAAGAAGTGTGCCAAGTTTGTCTTGATTTTCAGGAGTAAACTTATCTGTAAGTTTTAATCCACTGTGTGGCCAGATTTCTTGCATTGTTTCAGGTATGATCTGATAACGTCCTACTGCGAATAATCTATTTGGATTAGCAGCGTCACCAATGCTTTGCAGCATGAATATTTCGGCAAACGTCATATCAGTCAATGATTTGCCATTTCTTATAGTATTCATAGTGCTTCCAACAATAGTATTGTTTATTGTTCCGCGGTTAGAAGCCGCGTAACTTCCTTCACCTTTACCAATAAATGCTAGAATACCACCTTCACGCTGTAGCGCCTGTATTTCTTCAGCAGTTGAATCGTGTATTTCTAATGGTACAAAACCAGTACCAGTGTAACTATATCCAGATCTACGTGCATAGTCTTCCATAAATGCCTGTGCTTCAGCAGGAGTCATTCCTTCTATCTGTTCCATAACAGAACGTCTTCTTATACTTTCTTGTGTGGCTGCGCTTCTACTTGTTTCATTTCTCTGTTCAACTACTCTTGATATATCAGTTATTTCTTCATCACTCATGCCGGCTAGATAACCAAATAGAGACGTTAGTTTAGAGAAGGCAGTGTTAATATTACCAATACTAGGCGTCATTGAGTCATGGATCTCCAACAACGCAGTTCTCATGTTATCCATTGCTATAACGGCATCATCAGCGCCGCCTGTTATAGTTTCAGCAATTGTTTCAATTCCAGCAGTTAGTTCAGCCCCGCTTGCTTTTATGAATGCATCTGGTACCACTTGTGCCATTGCTTGAATTTGCACAGCCCCTTCGTTTTCTGGGGTATAAGTTTCCAGTGGCGGAACATTTTGTATTGCAATTATAAGTTTTTGCCAGTCTGTTGTTAACTGGTCAGGGCTTGTATAAGAACCAGTAATACTGGTTGTAAATATTTCTGAAACCATGTTAGCAATTTCAGGACCAAGAATTTGGAATTGCCTAAATATTTCTGATGAGATATTATCTATAGCAGATTCATTAATATTAACGTCCATTTGCGCACGAGTTAAACCATCAAGTAGGCCTTTACTGACATCTTCACCTAGCATAGGTAAAAGCATAGATAATTGTCCAAACGAAGTTCTTGCTCGTTCAGTTGCACCTTCTCCATATGTTTCTGACATATATTGTGCATTTTTATTAAAAGCAATAATGGCATCTGAATCAGACAATGCTGTTCTTCTCATATCCAACAAATTGTCTCTCTGTTGTCCAGTTAATTCAGCATAGCGGGTTGCTAACGCCGCGCTTGTCTGAAAGCCTTTGCTTATTCTTAGCTTGGCAGTCTCATTTAATTCTGTTATCTCATTTAAACTGTTAAGTAATGTTGCTTCTTCAGCAAGTCTAACCATCAACTCCTTGCCGCGATATCCAAAACGTCCTAGACTATCATTCTTACTGTAAGATTCTACAAAGTCAGAAAAATTAGTGAATCCACTTACTGAATCATTAGCTAAACTTGATATAGTTTTTCCATAATTTCCCAACAATGTCATTGCTTCAGCTTGGCCCAAGCCTATGCCGGCAAAATTATCACGCAGTGTTCTGTATATTGATTGATCAGTGGCAATTAACCCATAGTCAATCATTATTCTAGCAGTTTTTTCTTGATCTTTGGCAAAATTTAGCATAATTTTAAGAAGCGTAGCTGACCCCGCAAGACCTAATGCAGCTAAATCTATGCCACGTAATGCCCCGCCTAAACCTCTTATTTTTCTTGTGCCATCAGCAGCGGCATCAGTTACATCACGTGCTGACCATGCTATTTCCTCAATTGCACCAGCAAATCCTCCAATTGGATCTGCACTGCTTACTAGTTTATCTAAAAGACTGTTGGTTCTGGCTGATAGTTTTTTTGCAGCTATTAAACTTTTATTTTCCTTAAATGCTGCTAATACTTCATTTGCAAGTTTATCCGGATTCAGATCTTCTCCTGTTTTTAATTTGGATATAGCTTGTGTTATAAGAATATTACTAGCGCCTTGAATTTTAACTGCTTCAATTAAAACAGCGTCCAATGCCCAGGGATATATTTTAAAAATAGTATTAATTTGATTTTCTAAACTCATGATACTGCCCCCGCTGTTATATCATAATTTTGGACAATCATTGCAATAGCAAGCATTCTTGCCGCAGTTATTTCACTGTTATCTAATTCAGCTTGCATGAGCTCGCGTAGTTCAGGTGTCAAGCTGATATGATCTTCGTCATCCGTTGTGTCTACTTCACTATCATCAATATTTCCTGCGGGACGGTCTATAATATTTGCTCCAAAGCCCAGCGGGGTAATATCAATTCCAGCATCACTAAATGTTTTTAAAAGATTGTTATCTAGTCCCTGTATTCTATTAAATTCTGACAGTCGGGCGCCAGTCAGTGTTCTAATATTTCCCTGCTCGTCAAAAAATAATTCATCAAGTTGTGTAGAATATTCCATGTGCTGACGGAACGCTGCCATAATCTGATCATCAGTATAAGTTGGTTCTTCGCCAATTTGATTTATTCTCAGTGTTGTATCATCTAAGGATCGTGTACCTACTTGTGTATTAGCATAAACGTCTGCTAGGAAGCCACCTGTGCCTTCGGCACCCCACGTTGCCTCAGCACCAAAGCCAACGTGCATAGTTTGTGTTCCCATATATCCTTCACCAGCACCAATACCAGTTGCTCCCAATTGTCTAGCAATAGCTGCAAAATTTGAGAATACTGCGTGGCCCTCAGATGTACTAAAATCATAGTTTTGATTTGTCTGGGGATTTACTAAATTCAAATCAGCGGCGCCGCCGGCGTCATGTCGTGTAGAACCTTTGCGTACAGCGACTCCGTTTAGATAATATGTAGGACTGTCACCACTTGTGTTTGTTTTAGTTCCTGTTGCCGCTTGATAGTCAGCCATTGACATTTGCCCGCCACTGGTAACTCTAACATCAACACCTACTTCTGCGGCCGCGGCCTGTAATATATTCATTAGATCTTGGTTAATAGGACCTTTTCTTACAGTTGTACCACTTTGTGCTTCAATAACATTACCACCCATACCTTCTGGTGTTGCACGGCGCATTGCTGGTATTTGTCCGGTTGTATATGCTCCACCTGTGGCACCGCCACTTCCTCCTTGCGCACCAGAAGTTGATAAATCACTTGCTTCTACTGGAGGCACTAGTGCGCCAGTTTCAGCTGATCCGCCTCTACTTAATCCACGCGGACCATTCCTGCGTGACGGTCCTGCTGTAGTTGAAATATAACTGTCTCCGCCAGGTTCGCCAAATCCAAATGTTCCGCTGAATATGTTAGTAAGCCACTCTGCTATATTTGAAAAATAAGTTATGGCACGTGCAGAGTTTTCATAATTTGGTTCCATCACGTCAATTAATTCTCTGAATGCAATCCTTAGATTGTCCATTGCGTCAATTGAGGAGTCTGCTGCTTCAGAATAAAAACTAGATGCACGTTGTAATGATTCAAATTCTGTTCTAGTGGCTGTTAAATAATTTTCTGGTGCAATTTGCGCTCTGGCTTGTAGATCTCTAGCTAATTTCAGTTCAGGCGTGTCTATTTGTGTATCTATTACTGGTGTTTCTTTAACAGTGAATGTAAAGTCTCTCAGTCTAGCAAATAGTTCACCGCCCTTTAGTGATCCTGTTATACCATCCTGCATCATTGATATAAATTGTGTTCGTGCATCATCACCCAATAGAATTAGAGCATTACTTAACTCTCCAGACATATTGTTTAAAAAGTTTGTATCAAAAGGGAAATCATATAACGCACGATTCATTGTATCAGAAACAAGATTGGCAAAATCATTTCCAAACAGAGATGTTAGCTGTGTTTTTAATTCTTCATTAAATTGGTATACATTATCTTTTGCATTTTCGCCAAAACGTTCTGTCAGCATTGCTGACGCTTTGCCCATAGCTAAACGAAAGTCTATATCGTCATTGGCTTCTTTTCTTATATTGTTAACTGAACTACGCTGTACACCCATTAATTCAGCTATAGCATATGTGTATTCAGAACTTCTTTTAAATCTTGCCAATAATTTAGACGATGACGACAAATTAACCATGTCTATAGATCCAGCACGAAACATCATTTCTGCTTCTTCACTCAGTCGTCTCATCAATTCACTATTTGAATATCCGTAATCATTAATAATGCTATCGTTATTGTGTATAGTTCCTGTTAATGCTACTAGACTTGATATTGAATCATAAGTGCCAGATCTCATATTTGCATAGAGCGGCATAAACTCCTTGTACAATGTCGTTGTTTCTTCTAAACTTAATCCAATATCAGCAACCGTGTCTCTCAGCTGAGTATACAATTTTAAATCGCCAACCACCAATCCGTAGTTTATCATACTTCTGACAGTTTGTTCCTGTGCGGTTAAAATTTTACCGTAGATACCCATAACGCCTGCTACTGTCGCTATGCTACTAGTTGCTGCGTCACCAACCCAACCTAGAGCTTTCCAACCACCTGGCAGGCGTTTTGCTGCATCCATGACGGGATCAACTGCTTTATCAAGAAAACCCGCCCCCATTTCTATTAAATCTGAAACGCCGCCCAGCGGATCATTATCACGTGATAAAGATTCAATAACGGATAATGAAGTTTCTTTAGCCGTCTTTATTCCTTTAAGGTTATCAGTTGTCTTTTTAACCTTTGACAACTCTTTATTTCGTTTGGTGTGGTTTTTGTTGAGTGTATCTATGGCACGTTTAATTAAATTATTATCTGATCTGACATGTGAAAGTGCTTGGGACAGAGTTTTTTCTGTGACCCATGGATATTTTGAGTTAATTTTGCTTAATTCATGTCCAATATCCACAATTAACAGCCCTTTTAACTAGCATAAATACATTATAATGCAAATACTCATAGTATTTATTTGGAGAAAACCCCTATGACAAACCCCTTAGTACAGGCTTATAGAAAGCCTTCGCTATATGTCACACTGCCAAGTGGTGGAAAATATTACGATCCTAAACCAAAACTAAGTGTTGATGGAGACTTAGCAATCTACCCAATGACTGCTAGAGATGAACTTATCACAAAAACACCTGACGCACTGTTTAATGGTGAGGCAACTGTTTCTATTATTCGCAGTTGTTGTCCAGATATCCCAAATCCAGCACAGACACCAGTTAATGATCTTTTGGTTATTTTACTAGGTATTAGACAGGCAACATATGGAAAAGAAATCAGTGTTGATATCAATTGCCCAGCGTGTAATGAAATGAATATGATGATGGCTGATGCAAACCGTATTTTGGCTTCAGCAAAATCAACAACACTAAGTGATAAGATTAATATGGATAATGGTTTTGTTATTCATGTTAAACCTTATAACTTGGAAGATCGTACCATCTTACAAATCCAACAAATCAAACAGAAAAAAATGATTGAAGGTTTGGTTCGCGAAGGCGTAAGCGACGAAGATCGTACCAAAATTTTTGGACAAACTTTTGTTGAATTAGCTGAACTAACAGTTGACCTTATTGCTAACTCAATATATGCAGTAAAGGCTCCTGAATCTGAAGAGATTACTGATCGTGAAATAATCAAGGAATGGTTGCAGAGTATTACTAAAAAGGATTACGATCAGATTAAAGATTTGGTTGAGAAACTTTCTGATCCCTCACTTGATACTTCTTTTAATGCATCTTGTCAGCACTGTGGACATAACTGGAAAACAGACATTGATCTTGATATAGCAAATTTTTTCGTAGGCTGATATCCACTAGTCAGCCTACACAAATCGAAAAAATATTAGAGCGCTACAATAAAGATCATGATAATACAGAAAAAAGTTATATAGATCTAATCTTACATAGTGGTGGCGCAATCAGCTATCAGGATGTCATGACTATGCCAGTTCCTGCTATACAGCGAATGTTTGAAAGCATTAATAAACGTATAGAAGATCAGAATCAGGCAGTGCAGAAAGCACGTAAGTCAAGATGATTTATCTTGACCAGTAATAGCTTTATAATATTCAGCTGGCCAACTCTCATAATATTTTGTATTATGCAGTTGTGACCTTTTCTCCATTATATCACCTTTAAGCTGAATAAAAACACAGTTGGTGAAATTTTTAGCAAAGTATCCACTTAGTGGGGTGCTTGTAAAATACAACAAGTCACTATTTAATTCTGAAAGATATTCACAATAACGTTCGGCAGTACTAACTGCATCAGTATTATCGCCTAACCAAGCAATGCCTATTTCATATTTTTCTTTATTAAATTTGGTTAGATCTGAAATATTATCACGCACATCAATAAATTGTATTGCGTTATTAAGTCTAGCATGTCTTGCATACGGGCATATAGGGAAACCATCGAATTTTTTTGCTTCGATAATTTCTTCAGACCATTTTAGAAAGGCCTGACAGAACTCTTCAAATGTCATTGGGATTATCTTTCTATCAGTCATAATTATCACCAAAAGTAATATTATGCTAAAGATATTTATTAATCATATCAATTGCTCTTCGAGCAATTTCAACTTCATTAATCTTCGATTAATTTGTTGAATGTTTATAAATCTTTAATACTGATCACATATCATATCTAACGTTATAATACTTTAATCTTATATTATATTCTTCCCGCTGAGTATTCATTCACACTAAGCCCGATACAGGCCAAAGTGTGAATGAAATTTGTAAGTTAGGAAAATTTCCCATGCCTCGCAAACGCCCACATTACCATAACATAACCTTACTACAGGGAGAGGCGGTTGAGCTGTACCTCCTATTACGATGCGTCTAAACAGCGCAGGACCACCGGATGCCATGGTATCAGCATATCCAGTTACCCTCAAGATATTAGTGTCAATAGAGCTTGATCTTTTAAAAACCATTACGACAACAGAAGCAGTGTGCTTAAGGCGTCCCTGACGTCACCAGGGATAGTCTGTTGAAGCGGTTAACTAGATAAACCATTTGCATACCGTCTCACATCAGAACGGATTCGCGGCACTGATTACTGGCGTGCCAACCTTATGTCTAGTTTGTAGTAGCCTTTAATAGTATTGTGTGGGGGATTGTGTTGGCAGATATTAGCCTTAGTCAGTGCCTTTGGTGGCCATAGTTTCTATGGCATCTGTATTGATTTTTGTAGCCTTAAAGTCTTCCCAGAATGTAATTGTCCAGTGGCCATGATTTTCGCTTTGATATGTAATGTGCCTGTCTAAGAAAAATTTTGTTTTGTGCCGTTTAGGAAATGCCAAATATATGCCTTTGCGATCAAACTTCATAAAAAGTAGATCAATATCTCTGTTGTCATGTGCGTCTAGTGTTTGTTCGAGCCAGGATTCAAGTAATGGAATTGCTTTGTTTTGTAGTAGATGATGGAAGGGGAAATCCTTATAATTTTTACACTCACAGTTGAAGTGCTTCCAGTGATCAGGTGGAATGATGTCCCCTTTAAATGCCTTGATTTGATTTTCCGTAAGTGTACTCTTACGTGCAGCATTGACGCCGCCGACAAACGCTCCACTATGTGGAACACGTTCAAAATTGTCACCGTATATTTTGCCTAGGATTTTGCAAACATCACGTTCAAATCCTTTGCCTTTGTTTTTACTTTTAGATGTCATATTACCATTTCTTATTATAGTTCTCTGTATAATTTCCTGGTATGTCTAAAGTAATACTGTATCTTATACTATCAGAAGTATTAATTGGACCATGTGGTACGTCAACCTTTGTTAACGTAGGCCCAGTATATGTGTGTCTGTATTCAATATCATTAGCGGGTTTGAATATTATCTCGCCTTTATTACGCCCTATAGGTATAATTATAGCAGAAGTTCTGCCCTTGTCAATATGTAATGTTGATATATATCCAGGATTACACTTAGTTATATAACTCTTTTCCAAATTAAATTCAATATTTTGATTCTGTATCTCTAGTAATGTCTTGGGAAATCTATGTAACTTTCCCACAAAAAAATTAGAATTGCTTTTATCACGTATAAATTCAAAACCATCGTTTTCTGTTGCTACTGTGCTTATCCAGACAGAGTTTGCTGCGTTAGATATTTCATCATAGCACAACTCTTCATCAATTTTAAAATTTAATTCTTTAATAAATGATTCTTTAGTCATAGTTCTAGATTCCTAGCTAATGTTTCGGGATCAGATAAAATTCCTGATAAGTTTACATTTATTGTAATTCTATCTTCTGGACCTTCATTCCATACACTATGATATTTTCCAGTGTCAATGAAATACCAATTACCATCTGCAGGTATCTGGAATTTTTCACCAGCTATTTCATAGTATGCGTTCTCTCCTCCTGATATTGTAGCATGAAGTCTTATGCCTTTATAATAAGGAAAGTCAACGTGGCTGGCTAAAAATCCTTTATTTTTTAATTCTAGTATACTTGCTTTTGATATACTACTTCTAAATTTAGAAAAAATAGTATTAAAATAATCATTGTATATAGAAGTCTTTTCAGTAAAATCGTTTTCATACAGATTTGGAAGCCTGTCATTCATATACAAATTATCAGAATATACTTCTCCTAGATCCGTGTCTCTTCTTATAAAATGATCCTCCAACGGGCTTTTACTTTCTTTACGAGAAAAGAATCCAAGTCCTTTGTATCTACCATATCTTCTTCCATCGTTATCTCTTTTGACAGAAAGTGTTGATGTGTTAGACATTATGTTATTAATTTGGTCACGCATCTCATGAATATCAAAACTATAATTTTCTGGTAGTTTGAATACGTTATAAGGTAGAATAGGAAAATCATTATACCAAGAATCTAATGACTTACTGTATTTTACGGTGTCTATAACATCACGCCATGGCGTTATATTGTTAATACTCATTTTATTATTCATAAATTAATTTTTTAAGCTGTTGTAGTATATCTACAGACAACAGCGTTCTAACTTTCGTTGAGTGCAAGTCCACTGGTATGTCCCATAATTCTTTGTCATCCTTAAAGACAGATATGCTTCCATCTTTGTTGAAAGTTATAGGGCCAGAAGAATATCCTACATTTATCAGTATGGCATCGTTAATGTCAATGTCAGCATCATTCATCAATTCTCTTATATTGCTTCCAAAAAGACGACGAGTGACGGTCTTGCCACCATCAGGTGATTCGTAAATGTATTTATCATTGTTAGCTTGTGTCATTTTATGTAGTTATCTGTTGTTAAATATACTTATGATATTAGAACCGTTCGTCCAAAATAGAATAGATCTTATATAGCTATCATCCCCAGTAAGTAAATCACTGTCAAACCTACGTTAAACCAAAGAATTGAATTCTCTCGCCACAGTAATCCTACAATGATCCATAAAGTATTTCCAGCCACAAAAAAGTAATGGTGCAAATGCATTCCAGGAACAAAACTAGCAAGAATTGCAGCGGCTAATACTATGCATGTTGCTAGCCATGATAGCCACTGGTATGGTTTTTCATTACGCATCGATAACCTCGATTTCAGTGTTAAAAGTAGTGAAACCATTTTCCTTTGTAACTTGTAGTACGTTGTTAACACGCCCAACAAGTTCGTCACGGTGGCTGATAAGCAGGACGCTCTTGCTGCGGTCACGTTCCATTTTCTTGAGAACACTCAGCGCACTTTCAACACCTACAGTGTCCATTCCACTGTCAACAAGTTCGTCAATACACATTAAGTTAACAGGGTGGTTCATACTCTCAAACACATCACGGAACGCCCAGCTAAGTCCTAGAATTAGACGGTTGCGTTCACCACGTGAAAGGTTATCAAAGTCAAGATCTTGGCCAAGCTGTGTAATACTTACGCTCAGATCGCTCTGGAATTGAACTTCATGCGGAAGTCCAAGTTTAGTGATATAGTATTCCAGACGATTGTTTAGGAAACTCAAGTTCTGTTCAATAATCTTTTTACGGATAAAACTGTCTTTGCTAGTAAGCAGTTTAAGCAAGAATTCCTGATGCTCTTTTAAATCGTCCAACCGGTTTACTTCGTTCCAGTCAACTTCTTGTAATCCAGTTTCACGCATAAGTTGAATTTGTTCCTCGTAAGGATCAGTTTCTGATTCTTTGCGTTCAATATCTGTTTTAATTTTACTTAGTTTGTTCTGATGCTCGTATGCTTCTTGTAAAGTGTTGTAGTGTAGCCGCGGAGCAGGCCCAACTTCACCAATAAGTTCAAGACCGCTTTTATAATCGTGCAATGATTTTTCTATGTCTGCAACAATACCCTTGCTTTCTGCAACGAGTTCAGTTTTTGTTGCAACGATTTTATCATGAGCATCGTCATGTAGTTCTTGTCCACACGCATAACATTTGTGTTCAAGTGCCGCCGCCAAATCTTCCTCAGCCTTAACCAGACGTTTTGTTTCACGTTCTTTGGCAGTAGTAAGTTTTGCAACTTCACTTGTAAGTGTATCAAACTGTGTTTTACGATCCTGCCAAGCATCATAAGCTGTGTGTGCTTTTAGTTCAGCATCAACATCAATGTGTTCTAGTGCTAGTAGTTCAACACCCAAGTCAACAATAGCTTTTTCTTTGTTAGCGATCCAAACACGCTGACGGCGTTCCAAATCTTTGATAGTACCGCCAATACGTTCATTAGCTTCTTCAATAGCACGAATCTTGTATGTTTCTTCCTGTACTGCATCCTTAGTAGCTTTAACTAGTTCTTTTAGAATGTCAGCTTTTTCACTGAGCTGTGTAATGCCAAGTAGCTGCTCAATAAGTTCGCGTTGCTCGTTAGCCCGCATACTCAAGAATGGTTCAGTGTATGTGTTAAGTGCTAGAATATGCTTGAACATGGTGTGACTCATACCCAGCACACGTTCAATAGCTTCCTGACTTAGCCTACCCTCGCCCTGCATTTCATCAGTGCCATCGGCTGTATTATCAATATCATCAACAATAAACTTGAACACGTTGGGCTTGCGTCCACGTTCAATACGATAGTTGACGCCATCCTTTTGAAACTCACAAGTTACAAGCATTTGCTTGTTGTTTGTCTTGTTTACAAGGTTATCTTTTTTAATGTTGTATAGTGCGTTACCGTAAAGTGCGAAGCTCAGTGCGTTAATGATAGTTGTTTTACCAGTACCATTACGTGAACCATCGCCACCCAAGTCCATGTTGTTGCCCAACACCAGTGTAAGCCCAGCATTATCAAACTGTACGGCTTGTGTGACGTTACCAACACTCATGAAATTCTTCACAGTAATATTTTTAACTTTAAGCATTATTTGTTTAGTCCATTATAGATATCAATTAGTAAACTGTTGCGAATAGTTGTGCTTTCAATAGCTTTAAGTTGCGTTAGCACAATACTGTCAACGTTCTCAATCTCAATATCTCCACTGCCTTGCCATTCCTGTGACAAGTCATCCTTCTTGCTGGGCATTAGTGCAATCTCACGAAGATCGTACTGCTTTGCAAATGTTTCCTTGATAAAGTTAGCTTCTTCATAGCTGATAGGAACATCTAAACTAATGCGGCAATAAGTGTTATTAGACAATATTTCGTCAGGATTGTCAATAAGTTTGCTGAGTGCAATGCTGCGATATTTTGGGGCACCTGGCCAAGTTTTATACTCTACAGTGCCGTCCCACTTTAGGAACACTAGCCCACGAGCATCATCCCACGCATCACTGAAGTTGTGTGGGAAGGCATTACCCATGTAGATGACGTTGCCGCGTTCCTGTCGCTTGTGGAAGTGTCCTGAAAACACTTTTTCCGCTTTAGCCATGTCTTCAGCCTTTAAACCATGTCCATGATCTGGCATCTGAACCATAGCGTTCATATAAAAATTAGGAAGTTCAAAATGGCCGAAAATAAACTTCGATTTTAGCTCTTTGAGCCGTTTCCATTCATCTTCAACAAGCCAGGGAACGAAAGCAACGCCATCTTCTTCGTAGATCCCATCATTGATCATACGAATATTCTTATAGCGATCCACCATTGGAATACTGTGAATCTCACGTTTCTCTCTGTAATATAAGTCGTGGTTGCCAGTAATCATAATGACTTCATCAAACGCATCGTTCAATCGTTGCAGATTACTGGTAGTGTAGTTAAGTGTACTGACGTTAATGCTAGCACGATTATGGTGCCAGTCACCCAGGAAGAAACACTTGCGAATACCTCGCTGGTGTGCTTCGTCAATCATCCAATATATAAATTGTTCACAATCGTCGTTATGTTGACGACTATTATTTTTCATACCAAAGTGGATATCGGTGAACAACACCGCTTCATCAAACATCATGTATTACTGCTCTTACTCTAGATTATCTCGTTGCATTGCTTCCCATTCTGCACTAAACAGTCTGGTTGAACTTGGGTCTAAACCTGCTTGTTCTAACAGGTCGTCTCTAATGTTTTGTCCACGCTTCTCTAAGTTGAGAACACGTGTAAAGCTGTTGTTGATTGCTGCGGTGTAATACGCAAAAGGGTTCTGACTCTTAGCTTCATTAAACTGCAATCCAATTTGTGTTAGCTGTAGTAGTGCTTGTCCACGCATTTCATCTACGTAAGTATAGCCACGCCAGTTGCCACGCATACTATAACGCTCACATAGCTTGATATACATACTAGCTAAACGATTGTTTGTTTTACCATGTTCAACGCTAAAGTGACCGTTGTCTATTCCGCCTTGCCAGTGACTACGTGCAACTTCAGTTAGATCACCGTCTACTAGTGAAATATGCTTGTATGGTGGGAAGTTACATTTGGAATAGTTATCAGCTTCAGTTTTTGGATTAGTTTTGCGCTTTTCTTCTGGTACGTGTCCAAATGTCATAAGCCTAAAAACAACATCTGTGTCAGCAATAGACTCCAAGTCTACTGAAAAGTCAGCAGCACGTGGTTTTGTCTTTTTACCAGTTAAGCCATTTTCCCAGGCTTTAACTTCAGCATCATAGGCATTTTTTTGCAAACGTGCTGCGCGACTTTCTTTTGCTAGTTGTATTGTTTCTGGAGTAATTTCGTTTAGTGAATTTACAATGTAATCGTAGTAAAAGTATTTTTCATCCTTTACCCAGCAGTAGCTCATCTTGCTGTTGTGGATTTCTTTTAATAATTCTTTGTTAGAAAGGTAATGTGTTGTTGATCGTGCCATTCAAAATGGTTCTCCTATTAACTTTCAGTATAACATTTACAACATCGTTGTCAACCGGTATTCTGTGGTAATAAATACAATATACAGGAGAACTCAGATGCGCTATCATGACCTTATAACTGAAAGTATGACTAACAACGTCACCGTGTTTTACGGCGGGCGTTTCCAGCCTATGCACCAAGGACACTTTGCATTGTATAAAAAGCTAGTGTCACGCTTTGGCGCAGACAATGTATTTATTGCTACAACCTTTAGTAAGGATGCGCAAAAACAACACTCGAACGGCGATTACACCAAAAATCCATTCAGCTTTGAAGAGAAGGCGGGTATTATTAGCAAGATGTTTGGTATTCCAAGTAACCACATACTAAACACAAGTCCTTATCGTCCAAACGTAGAGCTAGCGGGCCGCAAGCCAAATGAAACTGCGGTTGTACTGGCGTTTAGTGAGAAAGATGATGACCGTTTGATGAGCGGTGGCGCACTTGCACCACTACCAGACTCAAATGATGAACTACAAGCTGCTGATGAGAATCGTGCATACTTTGTAAAAATGCCAGTAGAGCAAGGTGGTATGAGCGCAACAGACTTCCGTAATACTATGGCAAGCGATGCAGCGCCTGAAGAAAAGAAGCGAGTTTTCCAACAATTTTTTGGTAAGTTTGACCAAGAAGTATTCAACTTTATTGAAGAGAGATTGAAATAATGGTAAGCGGCGTAAGCAGTAGCCAAAAAGTACGTTTAACTTGTCCTAGTTTTGGATTCAGTGGATTATTGGCTCCGCTTCGCCAAACAAACGGAGTTACATTCCCTTATACTCCAACTATACAATTAGGTCATGCCGCTAACTATGGAACATATGATATCACGCACAGCGTATATCAACAACAATACTTTATTAACACACCTAATCCCAGTATAAGTGTAACAGCAACATTCACTGCTCAAACAACTGGAGAAGCGGCATACAGCGCCGCTGCACTGCACTTTTTTAAAGCTGCAACTAAACCAGAATTTGGCGGAACATTTTCATCACGTGCGGGGGTCCCACCACACGTAATGAATTTTAGTGCATATGGCGCCCTACATGTGCAAAATGTTCCAGTAGTAGTAAAATCATTTACCTACACATTAACTGAAGAATCTGACTATGTTACTTTCAATTCAGCAGTTGGTGAAGTATCACTGCCTACTATCTTTATCGTAAGTTTAGATTTAGGGGTACAGTATCCACCAAGCACAGTCAAACGTTCTTATAGTTTAACTAACTATAAAAGTGGCAACGGACTAAAGAGAGGATTTATTTAATGGCAACCAAGTACGATCCAGGAAGTAATTATAGAAATACTTCTATAGTTGATAACAAATATTTGGATATATATGTATCTCCTATCGTAGGAGACATTAATGATTATGAGTTGCAGGATATTGTTGTTGAAAACAAATATAATCAGCGTCCAGACTTATTAGCATACCATCTTTATGGTAATGCAAAACTATGGTGGGTTTTCGCAGAATATAATCCTGATATACTAGTTGATCCAATTATTGATTTCGTAGGCGGAATGAAGATAACAGTACCGACAAGGTTTGGATAATGACTATATCAGAAAATTGGCTATCAACAGTTAACAGCCCAACTTACAATTTTACATTATATCTTGTAAAAGCAGAAGTTGCAAATGCTCCAGAGCAGTTATCAAATGATTCATCATTTCTTAACACTGGTAGAGCTTACATAATTGCGAAGTCAGGTTCTGAAACAACATATAATATAGACAACGTTGTCTTTACTTCAACACTTGTTCCAGGAGAACGAAGTGGAAACGTACAGATTTCTAATATAAACTTTGATATAACAGAGGTATTAGGATTTGACTTATTGGACCGCGTGTTATCTGTTAGTAGTGATTTTGGATTTAACAACATAACAGACGCGGCGTTTGTTTTAAAATTAGAATTCAAAGGCAGGAACCCTGTTACAGGATCATTTGCATTTTACCCTGGTATATTTTTCTATCCAATACGTTTAAACGCAATAAGTGCATCTGTTGGCCCTGATGGCGCCAGATATAACATTACCGCTGTAATGAATCCATCCATAGCACTAACGCAAGCCCGTGTAGAGACAGACATTAGTTTTACTGGTGTAAGAACAGTAAGTGACTACCTAAATAATTTACAATCTAGATTAAACCAATACGAATCAGACATCAGAAAAAGCGACCAGAATGATATAACTGAACCTGGACGTAAACATTCAATAAGAATGGGATCAAGATTTGCAAGTGCTTTAGCTAATGCTGAATTTGCTGGCCTAGCATCAAGCAGTGATGGTACTGCAACTGCGTTAGAGAAAGCTGAAACTCTCTCCTTTTCAGTCAATGTCAATAGCAGTGTACCTACTGTTATATCAGACACATTGACTAAAGAAATACCAGCATATCAAGAAATGTTAAGAATCGCAACGCAGACTAGGTTATCAGGTGCGGCTCGATCAGAGGGATTCTCGCAGAACGCATATCCATATATTGTTGTTAACATGGATATAGAATATGGGACAACGACAGATATAGATCCGCACACACTACAGCGTATAGATACAATAGTATATACAGTTGAGTTATTTTATTCAATGACCAGGCCCGATTCTGAAGTACCATCTGATGAAGTTAGCTATAGGACAGATCCATACCGTCAAGCTCGTTTATTTCAACAAATGCGTCAGTTTATGGCTAAGAGGTATAGTTATTTGTTTAGCGGTGATAATACTGAAATTTTAAATCTAGATTTAAACTATGACATGCTTTATTTTTCTGCCAAAGCACCATCTAGCGGATTGAATTATACAAATCCTGCACAGGATTTTCAACCACAGGTGGCAGAACCAGCAATCAGGTCAGCTGGTGGATTTTTATCTGGCAGGACAGTTGTTCCGCGGATTAGAGGGTTAATAACACCTGTCTATGATTATACAAATGCTAGTGCATATAGACAACGTGTTTCAGAAACAACAGGATCAGTTGATCCTGTTGTTACTACTGAAGCAAAAGAATATTTTGGACAATTTAATAAGGTAATTAATTTACAGATAACCATTAAGGGTGATCCGTTCTGGATGGGACTGCCTGGAACAGACACGTCTGGTGGAACACTGTCAAATGCACAAGATGTTCTTAAAAATGATTCACTAATAGGACTAGTAAACTTCCTACCGCACGAATCTGTAACTTATACTACCAATAGACATCGAGGACGTATGGATCCATTTACTACTGGGGTATATAGAGTTACGCAAATATCAAGTAGATTCCAGATGGGAAAATTTACACAAACTTTATCAACTACAAAGCACACTGAATTAACAACGGCGTTAGTAGAAAACGCATTTATGGGGCTATTATAATGGGCGGAGATGTAAAAACAACAGGTATAAACATTCCAGAACGTGGTAGGCGCGGTGATACACGCAATGTAAACTTGCCAAATGGAACATACACTGCTACTGTAGTATCAAACGAAGATGTAAATCGTACAGGACGCATTACGGTTAGAATTGGTGAACACGGATCTCCAGAAGACAATCCTGCTGAACACGTTGTACTACTCATGTCACCTATGGGCGGCTCTAATGGACACAAGGCATCGTCAGCGGATGTAGAAGATTCAAATACTACCGCACAGTCTTTTGGTATGTGGCCGCAGCCACCGGCGCCTGGTACAAACGTAGTAGTACAGTTTAGTCCAGGTATGCAGCAGGGCATATTAATGGGGTCATTACTTACTGCACAAACCAACCATAATATGGGAGGCAATGCCAGTTCTGAAGATAAGGATGGAAACATTGGACCAGTTGGCGAACAGAACCCATATGACACTGATCCACAAACACGCCCAACTGACACCGCACGTGGTGAACAACTAGCTGAACAAGGTTTGGAAGATGATTACGTTCGTGGACACAGTATGAGTAGTGCTAGACGTGAAAGTCCAAGCAAAGTTTTTGGTATTACAACTGCCGGCGGCGCTGTATTAACTATGGATGATGGCGCCGCTGATGGTAGCGGCAGTCAGAACATACGCATACGTACACCGGGCGGCGGACAAATACTTATTGACGACAGCACGGGCATAGTATTCATTACTAACCAGAGCGGTAGCACACATATTGAAATGAACGCTGCCGGCTGTATTGACATTTTTAGTGAGAATAGTTTTAGCGTTGCATCAGCACAGGACATCAATTTCCACGCACAAGGCAATATTAACATGCAAGCTGATCAAGGTATCAATATTCAAGCAGGCGGCGATGGTATAAGAGCTGCAACTGATGGACCACTGCATATGAAATCAACAGGTGTTGCCAACGTTCAAAGTGATGCTTCACTAAGTTTGAAATCCTCTGCTGCTATTAAAATGACAGCACCCAAGGTTAATTCAAACAGCGGAGCAAGTGCTGACGCTGCTGAAAAGCCAACCCCAAATGGCCTAGTAGAAAACAGTGGCGTGTCACAAAGCGCAGCTAGCCGTGTTCCAGAGCGTCATCCATGGAACGGTGTGCCTGGAGTTCAAGAATCATTTACAACAGGGCAAGGGAAACCAGTATAATGCCTAATTATGTAGTACGCCCAACAACTGTAACAAGTGAAATGCTAAAAGACTTTAGCATATATCCCATCACTGATGAAACAGCCGTTACTGAACTAAAAGAATTCCGTACACTAGAAGCAAGCCCACTACTACTTAACTTTGCGTTGCGACAGTACAAATGGACACCCTATCAGTATGCTGATGCTGAAGGAGTCAAACGCATTGGCTACAATACAACAAAAGGTAATGATGGTGTAGGACTAACGGAAACCCAGTCATACAGCTATTGGTTGGAAGATTTTAAAAATAAAGAAAGACGTTTTAAGAGCTTGTTTCCACTTGACAGTATGACGCAATCACAGTATGATGCTATGGTAAGCCTTCATTACTTTACGGGAAGATTTGAATATGTAGGAACAGACATCTGTAGATATGATCTCAGAGACTACATTAGAGAGCGCAAGTGGGATCATATTGGAACAGTATTCATTTACAATGGTGCTGATCGTATGAGAACACAAGCAGAAGCAAAGATAATGATGCTTGGAAATTATGGAAGATACACAGACAGAAGTTTGTTAAAGGAACGTGGACTACAGTTAATCAGAGGGAATTATCCAAACAGAATCAAAGACGCACTCGCACGGCAACAGGCTGAATACATATATTACGTAGAGACGCGGCGATTCTTACCCGGATTAACACAGGCTAGAAAACGGCAGATAGTAGATCAAGAACAGCGGTTAAGTTAAGGATTACAAAATGGCTAGGGTGTTAATACTAAACGCAGATGCACAACCGCTAAGTTTACTACCACTTAGTACCATTAGCTGGCAAAACGCTGTTAAAGCATACTTTCAAGATAAAGTAAAAATACTCCACAGTTATGACCGCGTATTACATGCTGCAAACTTCCAAATGCAGATGCCCAGCATTGTTATGCTAAATGAGTATCAAAAGTCTCCAGCAACCGCAAAATTCACACGTAAGAACTTATATCTGCGTGACAGTAATCAGTGCCAATACTGTGGCAAAAGATTTAGTTCAGGTGACCTAACCATTGACCACGTGATTCCACGTGCGATGGGCGGACGTACTACTTGGATGAATACTGTTAGTGCTTGTATGCCCTGTAATAGTCGCAAAGGTAAACAACTTCTGCGACCATTGCGTGATCCATTCCGTCCAAGCTGGCACGAAATGAACAGCAATGCTAAGAAATTTGACGTTATTATACCAGATCCCGCCTGGCAATACTACATACAATGGCCAGAAGAACATTTAATAGTAGACGAACGTCATAACGGAATGTCAAACTAAAAAAATACCCAGTGGAGACACTGGGTATTATCTTAGCAGTTAATTTCTGCATAAATATTATTATGGCGGAAATTATAGGCATATCAAACTCAGGAACTACTTGTACAAGCGTGACGCTTACAGACTTAGATCTGGCTTTATCAGATCTGAGAAATCATTTTTCTATTGTACCAGGTGAAAAATGGACACTGCCTGATTTTGGTAGCTATATATCGCATTATATTTTCGAACCACTTGACGAAGGTACTATTGAATTAATTCAACAAGATGTTGAACGTGTAGTTGCTTATGATCCAAGATTCGTTTTGGATAGTAGTAGTATAGATGTTATAGAACGCGAGCACAAGGTAACAGTTAATATGAGTTTAACTTATATTCCACTGAGCCAAGTTACACAACTATCAATTGATTTTGATCGCGAAGTATTATAAGAGACAAAAAGATGGCACAACGAGTAAGACAAACAAGATTATTTGCAGCAGAAGATTATATGGCTGTTTATGATTCTTATCTAAACGCAAACTTTAAGGCATTTGATTTCGACACCATTAGAGAATCAATGGTAGAATACATTAAATCAAATTATCCCGAAAGTTTTAATGACTGGATTGAATCCAGTGAATTTGTAGCATTGCTTGATGTTGTAGCTCAATTTGGACATAACTTGGCATTTAGACTTGATTTGAATGCACGTGATAACTTTTTAAGTACTGCTAAAAGACAAGATTCAGTTTTTAAACTAGCTGAATTTTTAGGTTATCACCCGCGCCGCAATATGCCAGCCAGTGGCGAGTTAAAAATTGTTAGCGTAAAAACAAATGAAGATGTATTTGGTGGTAGTGGAACAACACTGGCAGGCAAGGAAATTCGTTACGAAAATTCAAAAAATAATAACATTGATGACTTTATTACTGTACTAAACGTGGCACTAGCACAAAATAATCAATTTGGAAATCCAAGATCACAGGTAGGAATCAATGGTGTTACTACCGAAATTTATAGTTTTAACAATACCTCAAATCAAATTGTTTTTGAATTATCAGGTGCAGTATCAGGCAGCAAACGGCCATTCAACGCTGTAGGTGTAGATTATAACTTTTTGAATAGAACATTAGAAGAATCAGATCCTGATCCTGCTAAAGCATTTAATATTGTTTTTAGAAATGATGGTACAGGAATTAATAGTGACAGTAGTGGTTTTTTTGTAAACTTTAAGCAAGGCTCGCTTGCTTTTAAAGATTTTAGTATTGACTCACCTATAGGAAATTTATCTCTTGACGTTAACGTCAACAATGTGAATAATAAAGACGTCTGGGTACAATCAATTAACGACAATGGAAATGTTATTAAGAATTGGAAAAAGGTTGATAACGTTTGGGGATTGAACGAAATATACAGTGTGTCATCTAAGGAAGATGAAAACACTACGAGTAGAGATATTTTTGCTGTAAAAACTCGTGAAAATAATCAAATAAGTATTTTGTTTGCAGACGGACATTTCGGAAATTTACCTAAAAATCTTATTCGTGTATGGTATAGAGTTAGTGAAAACTCAACATATGTATTGCGTCCTGATGACATTGGATCAAAGAAAATAAATCTCCAGTATACTGGAATCGATGGAAATATATACACTCTAACACTTACAGTTCAACTTAAGAAAAGTGTATCAAACGCTAGTGTGTCAGAGTCACTTGACGATATAAGAGAAAACGCACCAAAAATATATTCTGCGCAGGATAGAATGATCACTGCTGATGATTATAATAATTATATATCATCACTGAGTACAGGTATAATTAAATCAAAAAGCATAAACAGAACACACAGTGGCCATACTCGTCATCTTGATCTTAAAGATCCAACAGGTGAATATGGTAAAGTTAGACTATTTGCTACAGATGGCTTATTAAAAAAAGCCGACAATACAAAGACTGATGTTGCGAATAGCCTGACAAGTTATTCAATATTTGAGAATTATGTCAAGCCACTTTTGTCTGATCATGAATTGCTATCACTGTATTATGATAAACATATAAATTATTTCTTAAGCACTAGGGATGCCTTCCCTGGAGTTTTCTATTGGAATACATACGACGGCATGACAGGATATATTACGGACGCAACATCCAATGTGGTGGGAAATAATAATGAAAGCATTTATACATATTTCCTACAACCTGGGGCAATGGTAAAATTTGTTAATGGTAACAATGTTTACTGGGCAAGTGTTTCTAAAATGTTTGCTAACGGGTTGGGTGTTGACAATAATCTTGGAAACCCAAGCGGTTTGACAACCACTGGGCAGGGCGCAATCACTCTTGATGTTGAAGTGCCTACTGGATCAACGATTGAAATTATATATATGGCATTTTCTAGACAGTTCACTACAGATGAAAAAACAGAAATCCTGACCGAAATAGAAAACAAAAGAAATTTTGTCATCAAATACAAACCATTTAATGGTACATGGCAAACAGCGATCAATCCAACTATTTCGTCTGCTCCTTCGCAATATAATTTTAATGGTAACGAACCTAATGACTGGATGATCCTTTTTGAATACACTGGTAACACAAATGCCGAGACAAGTAGATTTAGCTATAGTATTACAGTGCGTGGGGTAAGATATGTATTGGAATCATCTCAAATAAGATTTAGTAATACCAGTAATGAATACAGACTTGATGGATATACTAAGAAAAAAGTAAGAGACACCATATTGTGTTTTAGAGAAGGAAATGAATTTGAGAAATTTTATGTATACGGATACGATGTTGACGAAAATGGATATTTCACCCCAAACCGTGTTAATTTGTCATTAATAGATGATGATGAAAACTCACGACCTGACAATCCAGAATCATTTACTGATATTGTTGGCGGAGAAAATACTCAAATAGCTGATCAAAGATTTGAATGGACACACATTCCTGCTGTAAATGAATTAATAGATCCTAGTTTTAGTAATATAATAGATGTGTTTGTATTAACTAATTCGTATGATACAATTTATAGAAATTGGCTATTTAATGACTCAAATTTTACAGGTGAGCCACTTTCACCAACAATAGATGAATTAAATCAACAATTTTCCGATGTTGCATATAAAAAATCAATCAGTGATTCCGTAATTTATAGACCGGTTAAGTATAAGGTATTGTTTGGTAATAAAGCATCATATGATTTACGGGCAAAATTTAAAGTTATAAAGGTAGCCGGAACAAAGTATACTGACAGTGATATTAAATCAATGATACTAAAATTAGTATACGATTTTTTTGATACACGAAATTGGGATTTTGGAGAAACATTTTATTTTACTGAATTAGCATCATACATCCATAAGAATATGACCAATATTGTAAGTAGTTTTGTTATTGTGCCAGACGATCAAAACAGTGTGTTTGGAACATTGTTCCAGATCACACCAATGAGTGATGAGCTGTTTATACCAGACGTATCACTAAGTGATATAGAAATTATAAGTTCAATCACAAAAGAAAATATTAGAGCAATAGGATAAGAATATGTCAGATTTTAAATCAGATAATAACGAAAAAGCGGTAAACAAAACTAGAGCAGGTCGACGACCAGTAGTAAACATTGATACATCTGAATTCTTACCTAAGACTTTTAGAACTCCGCTAAATCGTAAATGGTTAGACGCTACACTAAATCGGATGGTTTCAAAAGGAGATCTTGAAGATATTCATGGCTTTGTAGGAAAATATACTGGAGAAGTACTGGACAAATACGACGATGTATATATTAACACTGGATACGAAAATCAACTAAGCGCAGCAATTGTCTCTGAATTTAATGACGTTGTGGTAGACCATATATCAGGCAATGATATCCTTAATAATATCAATTACAATTTTGAAAACTATTCTCTCAATGGCGCATATAATAGTCAAGCATATGTTTTTGCTCCACCCATCAATATTGATAAGTTCTTAAATTACAGTCAGTATTTCTGGGCTCCTATATTGCCAATAATTGAAATAATTGATAATAGTGCTCCAGAAATTCTGGATCCTACTGTTGTATACGCTGGCAGACCATTCGCATCATTTACAACAACTAACGGTCCAATAACATTACATAATGGTATGATCGTAAAATTTGTTGGTAGCAGATGGCCAGTAGACATTATTAATAATGTATATCTGGTAACCGGTGTTGGAAAAAATATACGTTTTAAAATTTTAACAACGACAATTTCAGTTACTGATATTTCAGAGACATACGATCTGGAGTTAGAAGTCTATACTAGCGTAGTACCACATACAGACAAAATATCTGGAGAGTTTTCTGTTAATAATAAAAAGGATTATATAGTTATTAATAATTCTGACGAAATTTCGTCTGCATGGTCACGTGCAAACTATTGGGTTCATAGAGAGACATTATCATACATTCTAGAATTGAATAGCTCATTTGATATCAAGTCAGTCTTAAAGACAGAAAACCAAGCTAAACGCCCAATCATTGAATTTAATCCATTTATAGTTATGATGGACAACGCATATGTTTCTTCTGTAACAAGAGATGAGCCAAAATTAACCCATTACAAGGGCAAGGTTAATTATCTTCTAGGAGTCAATCATTTGCCAGACTCTGGTTCTCTTGGAGGTGGTAATGCGCAGTATACTACTGTCATTGGAGACACAGTTGAAATTAATGGTGAATACGTTAAGGTAGACAGTTTAGTCGCATATCAATTGGATTCATATTCAGGTGAATTTGGAATATTCTTAATTAAAAGATCCGGCCAAGTAGAACTTTATGAAAATCTATCCCCTAACAATACATTTACAGTAATAAACGATTATGCATCTGGTGGCACGTATAACCAGCGAGATCTTTATGTAGATCAGGATTATCGTTTCCAGATATCTCAAGTAAAACTAGCACCAAATACTGCGCCAATGTTTAAGCTAGCGGACAAAAATAACGTATGGCTAGACGATTTCGACAGTTCAACTTTTACAGGCAGTAAGATCTTTTCTTATAAATCCAGTAACAGTTCAATAATTGACAGCGAATTGGGTTTTCCGCTCGCGTATAAAGATGCTGGTCTAAAAAGTGAAATATTATATGAAAACAATATAATAAACGAGAGACACACTTATCAAGAGGCATCAAGCAACGTTGAAAAAGAAATCAAAGGATACTATTTCTTTAAAATAGGAAACAATTTTTATTCATCATATTTCCCTTCAGCATTTTCTTTAGGTGCTAAAGAGCATGTTCAGGTAATTGCAGATTCAGGTTCAGATGTTGTTATTCCTTACGGTACTGATAATTGGAGCGTTAATAAAGAATACCTTGTTTTTAATTTAAATGGAAAAATTTCAACCAGCGAAATTTTAACAGAGGGCAGTTATAATAGATCTAGAACTAATCAAACAAACATCACTTTGGGCGGCGGTAAGACATATACATTCCATAATTTACTGCCAGATGAAGAACTAAAGTTTTGGGATGTAGACACTGGTAATGATATTGAAACAATACCTGGCTACGAAGTTACAGTAGTAAGAGATGGTCCGTACATATATCTCCAGGTACCTGAATCATTTATCAGTCTGAACATCCTTTATGGAACTGTAGATATTAACAACAGAGGCATTATAACAGTTGTTCCTAATACTGAAGATTTCTATCACCACCTTTACGTCAATGGTGTACATTTAGATGTAAGTGCGTATTCAATTAGTTCTAATTCAATAGTTATACCGTCTGCTCAATTAGTCGATGGTAAAAATATTATTGATTTAGAATACTATAGTAACAGCAATACAAATACTGGCAATACTGAGCTTCCAGAAATTCATAACCATAATAGTAATAATCTTCCACTCAGAGAATTTACTATTAGCGATACGCATGAACACTGGGAAAGTTTAATACGTTTTACACCTGGTTTTACGGGCCAGACATATGGAGAAAACAATTATCATCTATCACTACAAAATAACGCATATGGTGGTGAAATATTCATGCATGAAGATATTAGTATTATGCATGACTATGCCTTTTCAAGTAATGAATTAAACATTTCAACTGCTATAGAAAATCAAGCAGCTGATTGGTATTCCTTTAAGAAACGTTTTATAAATCAGGTTAAACGAATTGCTATTAAAAATAACATAGAGTCAGTAAGTAAACTAGTTGACGATGTGTGCAATAATATTATCAAAGTATCAGATAATAATAATCTTCACGCAGACTCCAATATGTATTTCCCACACAAGAGTCATTATAGAGAATACGTATATGTTCCTGGAGATACGTATAGATCCGCAAACGTACACTTCAATATTGACGAACACAAACAAGATCATATTTACATCTATGTTGTCCACAATCGCGATTCTGATAATATACCTGTTGAAGAAATGCTTCAATATAATATTGATTATGAGATTAACGGATCAGTAATAAACATTAGTAGTGAGCTGGTATTGAATCCTTTCACCAATGGTGAAGATATTAAAATAAAGATATATTATCATGACATGGATGAGAAAAGCTATATTCCAGCCAGCATGACAAAACTAGGACTTTCATACCTATATAGACCACGTCTGATGGGAAATAAAATTATCTGTCACGACGGTGAGGAAATAGAAGTGCCTGGGGGTACTGAAATATTTAAAGTTTCTGCAGAGGAGTTCAATCCTCTATTAGCTGCACTTTATGATTTAGAAACAAAGATATACACTGGTATCAAGAAAACAAGTTATAGAGCCACATATAGCCCATTAAAATACTTCTCATCACAACACAGAGGACAATGGTATTCTCGTAATGATGTTGACGGTTATATTAAACGTTATTTTGATCTTTGGTTTAATAAATCAAATTACACTGATTTAAATGATGCTATTCATGTTTACAGAGATGAAAACGATGCATGGACCTGGAATTATTCAAGCATTGCTCTTGATGAACAAGGGCATCTAAATTCATCACTACCTGGGAATTGGCGCGGTGCATATGTGACATTGTTTGGTACATCCACTCCACATTTAACACCATGGCATATGCTTGGATTTAGAAACCAACCTTCATGGTGGGGTGAATTCTATAGCTGGACAGATCCAATCAAAAGAGACAGGCTAATCAAGTCACTGAAATATGGCATTGTGAGCCGTCCAGACGAACAAATAGTACAGGATCTTTATTATGCAAGATATTACTGGGATTTTGATACAAAATGCCCAGTAGACACAAACAGAGATTTAGTAAGTCCTGATTTAATTTTAGGAGATCCTGGCGATAGTAAGCTAGATGAATTTGTATTTGGTGATTGGTCGCCAATTGAATTTATCTGGAGAAGTTCTGTTCTTGGACAAGCTGCTCACCTGGATGCCGTTATTAAATTGTTACCTGCAAAAGCCTGGACTGATTTCTTTAAAGTTGGCCAGTATATTAGAATGCCAAATTCTGATATGATAATTGACAAAGAATCTGGACTCTTTATATCAAATCTTGACATGAGATATCACGACGATTCCGATGGTAAAATGGTGGGAACCGTTATTATTAATAGATCAGACAGCGGATTTCCATCCGGAACAGAAATATTGTTTGTTGGCGGGACCCCAGACACTTCTGCAACTGCTACGTTAGACATAGACACAGATGGAAAAATAGTAGCCGTTAACTTAACAGGACGTGGCTATGGATACGATTCTAATCCTGCATATCAGTTTTTGTTTCCTGAAGGATATGTTCCATCCGGCGGCATGTCGCCAACAGCAGAATTAGAATTTAATATGGTCACATCTTCTAATTGGACTATGGGAATTAACCACCTACAGCAGAATTCGATTAAAAGAGAAAAACTCAGTAACCCAATCCAACTTGGTAATATTTACCGTGGTTTAGATACAAGACTATTACAGGATATTGCAGGTTTTACAAGAAGTGACCTAATTAAGGTAGAAACAGAGTCTGGCGCAGCTGGTAAACATGTTCTGTCTAACTCCGATTTTAACATTGTTATGAATGAAAGTTCTCCTAAAGATTTATATATTGCTAGCGAGATTTATATTACTAAAACTGATAGTGGTTATAATATTTCTGGTATAAGCCCGACCAAACAACAATTCAAGTTTTTTGAACCAGCACCAATCAGTTCAAATGATTTTGTTCCTGTTACTGTAAACAATAGCTTTGTTGTTAAAAAGTACAAAACATTTAGTAGCAGTGTCTCGATAATCGAGTTCAATTCAAAACTTGCCAGAATTCAGGATGTTTATAATTTTATTAGAGGATATTATTCATATTTGGAAAGTGTTGGGTATGTCTTTGTAGATTCATATGAGGCAAAAGCGATTGACTTTGCAACATGGGCATCAACGACAGATATAAATGAAAAATATACAGTAGCCATTGGAACCAGCGTTTCTTTTGTGGCAACAGGCGGCGTTGCCGCGGAATATGGAAGTATGCCAGGCGGAGTTAATAGTATACTCGCTTATAACGAAAATGGCGAATTAGTAGAAATTAACTACAGTGATTTATGTATCACAAGAACAGACAATTCTATACAGATACACCCAAGAGGTTATCCTGTAGATCTAAGTGAACCAAGCGAATCAATTGTCACATATACGTACCAGTCATCTACAAGTACACAATACAGTGATATTCAAGACATTAGATCAGTTTCAAGTAAAAATGCGGACAAAATTGCATGTGTTGCAACCGCTGTGATTGAATATGATCATGCAATAATCTTTAAAAATACCACACAGTTTAATGAAATAATTTACGATGATGTAGTAAATCACAGACAACAGCGTTTAAAAATTTCTGGGCAGCGTACCAGAGATTGGGCTGGCGTAAAATCAGCGCCAGGATATTTAATTAAAAACAATACTATTATACAAAACTATGACACTGCGGTTTCTGACATTAGTGACATTTATAATCTTAACGTCACAAAATTTAATAAAGATTATGAGGCAGCTGAATTATTAACAGTGGGAAATACACTTAAAGACTGGATTAATAATTTAAACTTGGCATCAAATACATCTTCAAAACTATATCAAGGATTGATTAGAAGAAAAGGTTCTAATGGTGTCCTAGGTATTATGAATATATCAGACTTAATCCACGGCGGCAGAGGGCGTATAAACGTCAATGAAGAATGGATGTTTAAACACAGTAGTTATGGAGATACAGTACGTGAAAATGCTACTGAGATAGAATTAAACACAGGTATGTTTGTTAATGATCCAGTGGTTATTAATTTCGAGGATCCTAGTATTGTCTTTATAAACAGACAATCAGATCAGGAATTCAGAGTACGATCACAGGATGAAGTAAAACTATCCTTGCCAGTAGCAGGAAATCTACAGAAAGGCGATGCTGACTATACAGCATTTAAAGTTGAAGAATTACCAAACCTATACAATAGTGATTCAGTTTATGCCAATATTCCTACATGGAGCCCAAGAAAATCTTATAGACTGGGCGATACTGTACGTTATAAAGGAAACTTATGGGAAGCCAGTGAAAATATTTCATACATAGACCAGTTATCACCACTGGTGTTTACTGGAACAGAAGTTGTTACTAATACACAATTCACACACAGAAATGAAATTGATGATCCCAACACACCTTCAGCTGAAATAGACGGTGTAAAAATTTGGTTTGATAAAACAGGTATTACTTGGCCAGCTATAACAGTAGAAGGCGATCCTAACCCAACCATTACATCGCCAACAACGTTGTATGTTGCAACAGGACCAGCATCAAACGATACTATAGAAATACCATTGGAAAAATATATAAACGTAACAGTTGTAGATGATACTGCCATTTACGACGGTAATCCATATGTAACTACAGTTTCAAATCCGTCTAGCTCTGATGTAACTGGTGAGACAATCATTATTAATGGTGAAACAATTAACCTTCAAGACTTTGGTACAGCAGCATACACTAATTCATCTGAAAATCTTACAGGTGTAGCAGCGCAACAAGTTTATACACTTACAACCAATTTAACGACACATAATATAACCGCTATAGAAGTAGACTCTGTAACATACAATACTCCTGCTGACTGGACAGTGGTTGGACAGGATATAACGTTTACTAATCCAACGTTTGTGGGCGGCGAAGCAATTGTAGTTAGCTTATTAACAATAAATCCAACCAGCTATAGTATGAATAAGGCACAGTTAAAAGACGCAATAAACAGCAATACGTTGGGAAATGTTTTCTGTCAAAACCATGTTAGTGATGCTACAAAACTAGCAATAGTTAAAGACGTTGCGGGTGATATCAATAGTAATCTTGTTTTAAGTGGCACTGGACTAACACAGTTCGGATTAAGTGCAGGGTCAACTCCGCCAACTACACGAATAGATTCAATAAACACTACAACGATGGACATTGACGACATACTTGCTGCTATAGACCAAGTTAACACCACTGGTTATGCATTTAGTAAAACAGTTGATAATAGGCTTGAAATAATAAAGTTTTCTAATACCAATTGGACTGTTAACACTACACTAGAGATAAGCGGTCCAGCACAATCGCCACTTGGATTGCCAACGTCTACAATTGTTGGTGCTTATTCTGAAACGGGTATTACGTCTAGCATCAATGACGTAATTCAATATATTAATGATGCCAGTATACCTGGAGTAACAGCATCTGCGATATCCGGAAGAATACAGATAAGCAGCACAAATGAAGTTCTGGATTTAGGAAACAGAGAATTCAATTCACAAGCCACACTTCCAACAGGAGTTTACTATGCTGATATTGGCTTTGTTGATAATGAATTTGTAACTTCTCAGTGGGGAGGATCTCCAGTAAACGTTGATGATGCAGCAAGATTTAGTGTCTGGCTAGCAAATGATGCGGGCTTAGAGAAAACATCAACAAACGGCGTTACTTCTAAATTCTTTGGATGGAATGTATTACAACCGCAAGTATTCCGCATGTGGGCTACAATTGATGCAGCAAACGAAACAGACGACGGTAACGATGCAGCACTAACACTGTACACTGATGATGATCAAATAAGAAATATAGACTCGATGAGAGTTGGTGACTATGTGCTGGTTTTAAATTCAAATACACAGCCAAATATTGATGGTATACATCGTGTAACACGTGTGAGCGCAACTGACAAAGCTACATTCTATATAGATAAATTTATCGAAACTTCGGGTAACTGCCAGAGTGTAATGGTATTGAGATCACTTCGCTTTAATACATTCACAGGTCTACAATCTACACTAAGTATGCCATCCTTCTACAACTGGCAAGTTGGTGACAAAGCATGGGTTACTGAGAATAATACAACCAATAAAGTATATGAATATAACGGATCTACATTTGAATTAGTATTTGAAAATTCTGACAGAATAGATAGTGATCAAATCGAATCTGTTCTTATCTACAATGGAGACATTCAAGAGATAGGAATAGAGTTAGAATTGTTTGATCCGATTAAGGGATACGTACCAGGGGTTGCTGATAGAGAAATAAACAAGAAATCAACTGTAGACCTAGCAACATATAATATGTCAAATGACGCAGATTATGTAACAACACAGCGCGGTGCGTGGGGCGATGATGAGGTAGGAAAAACTTGGTGGGATACAAGTAAGGTAAGATACTACGACTATGAACAGGGTGATATAGATTATAAAGTAGATATGTGGGGGGAACAATTCCCAGGATCATCTATAGATATTTACGAATGGACAAAGAGTAGTGTTCCACCAGATGAGTGGGAAAACGTAGTAAAATCTCAATCAGAACAATACGGTGTAGAAGCATCTGGGGTAGCTTATAGTGTGTTCAATGCAGCAAGCGACGAATACTATTATTACTATTCATTAATTCAAGAATGGAATGAGAAATATGCTAGATATGATGACGTATATTATTTCTGGGTAAAAGATAAAACTACAGTATCAGGAAATAATAGAAAGTTGTCAACAAGTCAGATGGCAAGTATAATAAGCAATCCAACAGCCAATGGAATATCATGGTTTGCACCAATTGGATCATCACAACTCATATTGGCAAATATAAAAAACAGTGTCAATGATATAAACAGTATATTGCAAATATCATTTAAATCATCCAAGCCATCACACCAGAGTTGGATTACACTAACAGAAGGATCAGACTTGATTCCTGATTATTGGTATATTGGTCTGAACGATAACCTGCAGGGAACACAGCGTGTAACTGGATATCCTCTACCAGATCTTGACATTCACAGATTTAATCGTTACGGAGATAACAGAAAGATAACATCAAATGGCGATACGTTTGCGCAAGGTTGGTTTAAAGATCCATGGCATGCAAGACGAGAAGCAATAAAAGTTATTAACCGTCTATTAAAGAATGAAAATCTTCTGGATGATCTGTCTGGGAAATGGCATAGAAATATAACAAAAACTTTATATTTCTTTAATGATGATACTGTTTATGGGACATCAATTGACGATGTGGGGATAATTGACTGGCCGTATATAGGTGCGACATTCTATAATACTGACACAGATACCTTCTATACATGCACAAGTTTTGATGAATCTACCAACAATGCAGAATGGAATATAAATCCAGGCTTCCAGATGGTTAACACTTGGAATTGGACAAGCTATATTTCAAAACAAAGATCAGATGATGCGCAACCAAGTATTGAAATTACTAGCCCAGCTAGTCTGGATAGCATAGATCCAGCAAATCATAGAGTTGTTCTACTACGTGTTCCTTACGATAGTACAGGATTGGAACGAGATGAAATTTACGAATACCTATTTGGTAATTGGGTTCTGGTTGAAAAGAAAAACGCAACGGTTGAATTTAATGATCTAGTACATAACAAGAATAATGTTTATTCATGGGACATATTTACTTGGGAAGGAGTCTGGGACTTTGATCCTGGATTTATGATGGGTTATATTCTCAAAGCATGTCGTGAAGATTTGTTTATTGAACGATATATAGACAATTTTAATGAGTTATTCTTTGCAATGATAAAATACACAGCAAGTCTGCATAATCAAATTGATTGGTTCTATAAAACAACATATGTAAGACTTGATATTGAATCAAGACTTTCAAGCGATGTTAAGAAATATACAAAGTCACATGTTTCTGAAATAGAAGGATTTGTTAATAGTGTTAAACCTTTCCATACAAAGATTAGAACTATATTTGATAAACACACTGCAACAGAAGAAGTGTCACTAACTATTGAAGAACTAAATTCAGGTAACAAGAGTATAGATATAAAATTTGATCTATTGGATGGTGTATATCAGACTAAAGGGACTACATATCTGGGTGGCATATTTACTGAAGAACCAGATGAAGGTCTATTCAATGAAAACGATCATTTATTTACAGTAGAGCCGGATGACACTTTCATTGAAGATGTGACAGCATTAGAAATGAATTTTGGAGAGGCATTCGACGCAGCATATAACTGGAATGACACATTAGGAATTGAAAGACGTAATCTAGTAGAATTAGTTCTGACAGAAAACTTAGCTATTAACGTTGTAACCAATGTATCAGGATCAACCGATGACAACGATACTAGAACATACGTTTACATTAAGAATAATTTAGCCAGCACCGCAAGTTATAGTTTGACAGAATCCAATGCTACTACTATAGTGGGTGATGTCACACAGGATGACGATGTTATTGTTTTAAGTAACGGCGCCGCATTTAACGCACTTGGCGGATACGCATATATCAATGGTGAAGTTATACAGTATATGCAAAACGACAGCGGCACCCTATATGGTGTAAAGCGCGGCATTGGAAATACATTAGCTAGATCACATGTTGGCGGAACACAAATTATAGATATCACTGATATGCAAATAAGCAGCAATGCGGCATTCCAATCAGACTGGTTCTACGATGATGGATACTATAAAACATATCCTGGTTACGATGTATTCTCAGAAGAGAGTATACTAAGTAATAACGCAGTAAACCTTGAATCAATTAGACTTAAAAACACATCTAAAGGGGTACTGGTATGATGCGGGCATTAACTAGTATTTTAAAAATAGCTAAATACATTAGCGGAGATTTATGAAATGAAAAACACTTTTAACGATAATTCATTACTTAGTATTGATGGACATGTAATTATCAAAGACCCAGATTCTGGTGAAGTATTGCTTGATAAGCATAATGCTATCAACTTTGAAAACATGACTGTTGCAATTGCACATTTGTTGGCAAATCAATACGATGGTAGTAATGCTTACTTTATAACACGACTTGATTACGGAAATGGTGGCACATTTATTGACGGTGTCGGACTTGTGTCATATAGATCTCCGTTAGTTAGTGGTGAGTCGGGTGGAATGTATAATAAAACATACGAAAAATCTGTTAATACTGTTGATCCTGAAAATAGTATAACAGTTGTACCATATGCATCAAATAACTATACAGACATTGTATTAACAGCAACACTAGATTGGAATGAACCAGCTGGTCAAGCACTAACTGATACATCATCTGGTGATGGCGTTACAGACTTCATATTTGATGAGATTGCTATAGCTACAGAGGCAGGCCTGTATTTAACACATCTAATCTTCCATCCTATCGAGAAGAGCGCTAACCGTAGAATACAAATTGTTTATACAATAAGAATAAGGGCAGGAAACTAATATGGCGTACAGAGTAAACAGTTTTAATCAAGACACTGCACTGCTAGTTCAAGATGCTACCCTAAACAAAGAAAGTCATCTGACACTGGTTGGTAAAAACTGGTATGGCTATGGTGAAATCATGGCTGAAAATTTGTATCATATAACAGAGAACTTCGCAAAAGAATCAAATCCAGATTCAGCTAAATCTATCCGTGGACAAATTTACTATAATACCGCAGAAGAAAAATTTTATTATTTTGATAAAAAACCAACAGATGGCGGCCAGTGGCGAGATATGAGACTCGGATCAGTTATTCCTCTAACTATTAAAGACACTGGTAATAACGACCACTATGTAACAATTATTGCTGACGACAATAATAATATTATTTCTCTTGCATCTAACGACTCTTTTGATATTAGAAGTGATCAGGACAGTTTACCATACGATGTCTATACTACATTTTTTAATGTGTCATCATCTACGTCTCCAATCGGTCGCGGAATTAATTTAAATCCTACCGCAGATTATAAATTCCATGGTACTGCAACAAGCGCACAGTATGCTGACCTTGCAGAATATTATAGCAGCGATGCAGAGTATGAGCCAGGCACAGTACTAAAGATTGGTGGCGAAGCAGAAGTAACACAGACAACAACAGCATTTTGCCCAGATGTATTTGGCGTAGTATCAACAGATCCTGCATATTTGATGAACAGTAATTTAGGCGGAACACGTGTAGCAGTTGCACTGGAAGGCCGCGTCCCTGTAAAAGTTATAGGGCAAGTAAAGAAAGGTCAACGTTTATTGTCAAGCGAAGAGCCTGGTGTAGCCAGAGCTCCAACAGATTATGAAATGCAAGAGTATATGGATTGGTATCGCATTGTTGGCCGCGCTCTAGAAGACAAAACAACAGAAGGTATCGGTTTGGTAGAAGCAGCAGTTGGGGTAAAGTAACCAATGGCGAGTCCACCAATTTTAAGAGGTAACAAGATAACAGCCGCACAGTTCAATGAACTAGTTGCGCTTTATCACACCTATTGGTCGGATGATAATCCAGAATTAACTTTTGCCGCTTTGTTGGCAGATCAGTCTGAAGATAATATAGATTCACACGCAACTGGTTGGGGACAACAGGCGGTTGAACCTACTGTATCAATAACACAGACAATTACATCAACACATACAAACAGACTTATTAACCAAATCAACGCCGGGTTGTTCCACATTCACAGTGGTACAGATTTTGATCTAACCAGTCTAACAAAATATGCTCAAGGATCTGTTATATATTATGAAGCATATAGAAGAATTACTGAAGCAACTGATTATATAGAAACACAGAAATTAAATATTGATACAGATGGGTATGGTAGTGAGCTTGTAAATGATCTAGACTATTCAGAGACAGTGAACTGGGCTAACGAAGTAAGTGCAAAAATAAAGGCAACATTTAGCTCTTATCAGCAGGCACGATATTTCTTTAACAGTGGTGGTAAGATCGTTTTTGACATATCGGCAATTGGTGACAGCGATTGGACACGTATTTTGAATAATATGGGAACAATCACGATAGGGGCAATAAATGTTGGTTCTTCTGGAGGTTGGATAGGTACAAGCACTGGCGGAATTTATCATGGTGGTGGACTTGGAGACCCAAACATTATATATACCTATAGTGATTCAGGCGGAGAATACGGCGGCGAATATGGCGGCGAATATGGCGGCACTGGCGGTGCATATGACTCCAGACGTGTTTACTACGAAGTAGAGGGTAACGAACTACTTTCCGGAGAATTTGAAGTATACGTTACCATCAGATTCCTCGACCCAAGTGGACTGGTAATTAACTTAACCATAGACATGACTGCTGGCTTTTTACTACCCATCGAAACACCACCACTGGAAATATTGGATTCATCACTTGGTGACAAATTCAAAACTGACCCATACATATACCAGTTCATTGAGCGTGAATCACCAATTTTAAGTGTTGACACTTCTTGGACTTAGTAGTAAACTAACATTAAAATATATCTATACAGGAGATATCCATGGACGACCGTCTACAGAAAGCCCTTGAGTTTTCTAATTATTCACTTACAATTAACAATCAAAAACGTAACATTAAGAATCGTGTGCAACAGTTACAACTGGTACATAAGAATGGCGGTGTGTTTACAGCAGACGCAGCTACTATCGCATTTGTCAAAACACTGATTGATTTAGGACAAAAGTCAGCCATACTAATTGATACAAAGGAAAATCCAGTCCGTGTAGGAAATCTGGCGGAATTTTTAGACATCCTAGTATCAGCATACACTAGTGCTACTACTGAGTTTGAAGCTGAATACGAAAAGCTGAAAAAAGCACGTAATATTAAGAAGATCATGGATTGGGAATGACTGAAGGCATTTGCTTTTTTGCATACAACAATGATCAGATTGACTACGCTAAACTAGCTGTTGTAGCAGCCGCATATACAAAAAAGTTTTTAAACAAACCAGTTTGCCTTATCACTGATGAGGGAACATGGGCTTGGCTAAAAGAGTTACATGACACAGAATATGTTAAACGTGTGATTGATGATGTTGTGATAACTGATGATGAAATGAAACGCAATACACGTATTCATAATGATAGTCCTTGGACAGAGTTTCGCGCACAGTTTAGCAACAGCAACAAGCACAAAGTATTTGAATACAGCCCATACGACAAGACACTGTTGTTGGACATTGACTACATAGTAAAAACAGATTTCCTCGACCATGCATATGACGCCTATAATGGCGTTGCTATGTTTGACCGTGCAGTAAGTATCCGTAACGATCTTCCACATCCCAATGAACGCTGGTTGTTTGATGGCGGCGTTAAAATGTGGTGGAGTACTGTTATCTATTTTGACAAGGGTCCTGAGAGTAAGTTATTTTTTGATACCTGGGCCCACGTAGCAGACAATTACAACTACTATCAATTCCTCTATAATTTCCCACTAGGGTTATTCCGTACAGACTACTGTGTGAGTATTGCTGCACATATTCTTGATGGCATGAACGCTGGTGATACTGTTAGTAATTTTGGTAATGCAGTTATGCAGAACCTTGGACAAAAAGACGACATTGTAGGAATTAATAGCGTAACTGACTGGGCATGTTTAGCACATGATACACGTGAGAACTGGAAAAATATACTAGTAAGACACGACAAATATGATGTACATGTTATGAACAAACGTGCGCTGGATCGCATGATCCCAAAAATTAAAGAGCTAAATGATGGAATCTAACAACGGCTACGTAATACTTGCTAGTACAGAGGAACAGCAACGTGCGGCTGCATTATGTGCCTATAGCATTAAAATTAAAAACAAAGATGCAAGTGTGGCTATGATTACTCCTAGCTTACGCAGTGTAATCAGTGACTATGAAGAGCCATTTGACTTGATTGTTGAACTTCCGTTAACGGCAGAAGAAAGTCTACGTGCAAATGACTGGCAGCTATACTGGGCAACACCTTATGAAAATACGATAGCGGTAGATTGCTACTCTATCGTTAAAGAAGATCAGAGCAGTCTCTGGGATTACCTAATAATGCATCATGACTTTGCAATACCACAACGTGGTGTAACATTCCGTGATGAGATTATTAGTAGATACGCTGAACCAACAAACGTATACATGACACACGATTTTAAGCATGTGTATTCTAACGTTTTCTTTTTTAACAAGTCAGAATTTAGTTTAGCGTATTTTAAACTTATGGATCCTTACGCTCGTAATTGGAGAGCTGCATTCAGTAAATCAGTAGAAGCACAATTTATTCCAGAACGTTATGACACTGATCTAATGCACAGCGTTATTACATGGCACCTAGGAATACATCGTGATGTTGTACCATATCACAGTGTCTTTAAAAATATCGATATGCGTGAGATGACAACACGTTATCGTAACGCTACAAAAGTTGAGCGTGGATGGACAGAGCATCTAAACACATGGATAAGTAATAGTGCGAAGTTAAAAATTCAAAACTTTGCAATTGATGGCATTCTGCATTATGCAGACCCAGGATTTAACACAGCAGAAATATATGACGGACACCGAAACTATTTTAGAGAACTCGGACTTAAAGCCACGGTGGTGGATAAAGTTTAATTCTGATACTGGTCGAATTCTTAGAATAACTCCACGTGAGATACGTGATAGTAATGACGCAGTTCTTAAAATAATAAAAACAGATAGCGAAATTTGTAGCGAGATTTTGGGTGGAAAACTCTCGCTAAAAAGTTGTGGCATGATCTGGGATATTGAGACTGCAGAATGGTCAATCGAAAAACGAACCAATAATCTAGTATTACGCAATTTAAGTGGGCAACTGTTTCAAATTCGTGGCACTGATCCAGTTAAAAGCGACATTAGTTTAAACATTTATAAAGATACCAATACACTTGAAGTAAAAGTAAATTTAAGTATTATCAAACAGACAATGAATCTTATGGACATTGAAACTGTTTCACGTACAGAAGACGCATTGCTTAATTTATATTTTACTAAGTTAAATGATCCAGACTATCTTATTGCAATTGCTGAAATAGATCCAATGTTGTTATTTAAGAAACGCAGCGTTTTAATACACCTAGATGAAGTTGC
>Ga0102871_1000022_pt1 | contig 79538 bp, 60 predicted proteins | sample Colrivmet1546C02_FD_78445 | JGI IMG/M metagenome (GOLD analysis project Ga0102871, IMG submission 78445) | Estuarine microbial communities from the Columbia River estuary - metaG 1546C-02 | ecosystem: Environmental > Aquatic > Marine > Intertidal zone > Estuary | place: USA: Columbia River... | reverse complement strand
TAGGTAATAATCAGGCCGATTTGGTTGCCATAAACACCCTACTGAGAGAGGCTGGATCGCATTTGGGAACCGGTTATCGCGGAGGAGGAAAAACACCTGCTGGTTTTGATTGCAGCGGATTTGTTGGATACTGTTATAATACCACTTTGGGCATCCGAACCCCAGCCAGCTCTTCTCTATTTCACAACGCCGGAATGCATATCAGTATCGCCAATGCCAGACCCGGAGATGTTATCTGTTTCAAAGGGCATAGCAACAGCCGAAGAGTCATGGGCCACGTAGGCATCATCACCGAAGTCACCCCCAATGAAGTCTATTTCATCCACTCCGCAAGCAGTGGTGGTATAAGATACGATGTCTTAAGCGCCCCTTATTACAAGTTGCGATTTATGGATATCCGCAGATTTTTCTAATCTCGCAAGAATTACTCCTCCGATTTCTTGTCGGCCTTTGCCTTGGAAGCACGCGGTTTCTTTGGCGCTTCGATGGCTTTGTCGCCTTCAGCAAGTAAAAGCTCAGCCTTTACAGGAGTGAAATTCAATTCCTCAGCACCTTCCGCACAATCCACCCTTAACTCATCGCCCTCCTTCAAATTGCCCTGCAAAACCTGCTCGGCCAATGGCTCTTCCAAAAACTTCTGCAAAGCCCGTTGCAATGGACGTGCGCCAAAATCAGCATCGAAACCTTTATCCGCCAAGAAAACCTTAGCAGCATCGGTCAAAGTGACTTTATAACCAATCTCCTGAATGCGTTTGAGCATTTTTACCATGCGCACATCCAAAATCTTGATGATTTCATCCTTGTCCAAAGAGTTAAATACAATCACATCGTCGATGCGATTCAAAAACTCCGGTGAAAAGAACTTCTTCAACTGCGTCTCAATCACCTGCTTAGAATCCCTCTCCTTATTGACTTCCTTGGTACCCGTGCCAAATCCTACGCCCGTTCCAAACTCCTTCAACTGCCTTGATCCGATGTTCGATGTCATAATGATCACCGTATTCCTAAAGTCGATTTTCCGACCCATGGAATCCGTCATCTGGCCCTCATCCAACACCTGCAACAACAAATTGAATACATCAGGGTGGGCCTTTTCTACCTCATCAAACAAGATAACCGAGTAGGGTTTGCGACGAACTTTCTCCGTTAGCATACCGCCTTCTTCGTAACCCACGTAGCCTGGAGGGGCACCAACCAAACGACTTACGGCGAATTTCTCCATAGACTCAGACATATCGATGCGAATCATCGCGTCGTCCGCATCAAACAAGAATTCGCTCAACGCTTTTGCCAATTCGGTTTTTCCAACACCCGTAGGTCCAAGGAATATGAATGACCCGATAGGATGATTGGGCTCTTTGAAACCCGCACGCGTCCTTTGAATCGTTTTTGTGAGTTTTTCAACGGCTTTGTCCTGACCAATCACACGCTTGCGAAGGGTATCGGCCATGGTAAGCAATCTGCGACTTTCATCCTCTGCCATGCGCTTTACGGGGATCCCTGTAATCATCGAAATTACCGCAGCGATATCGTCCTCAGTAACGAAAAACTTTTCGGTAGACGTTTGCGCTTCCCAACGAGCCTTGGCAGTTTCGAGTTCTTCCAATAAACGCTTTTCTGTATCTCTCAACTTGGCGGCTTCCTCAAAATTCTGACTCTTCACCACCTTGTTTTTCTCCAACTTAATGGCTTCGATTTGGGTTTCAAAATCCACAATTTCCGAAGGCACGTTGATGTTACTGATGTGAACCCTAGCCCCTGCCTCATCCAAAATATCGATTGCTTTGTCTGGTAAATGTCGACCACTCATGTATCGAACACTCAAATCCACACAAGCCTTTAAAGCCTCTGGAGTATATTTCACCCCATGGTGATCCTCGTATTTATCGCAAATATTATGTAAAATCTCAACCGTATCTTCTGGCGATGCGGGTTCGATCAATACCATTTGAAACCTGCGCTCCAAAGCACCATCCTTCTCGATGTACTGTCGGTATTCATCCAAGGTTGTAGCTCCGATGCACTGAATTTCGCCCCTAGCCAAAGCAGGCTTAAACATGTTCGATGCATCCAAAGAACCGCTGGCACCACCGGCACCCACAATGGTATGAATCTCATCGATAAACAAAATCACATCGTCTGCCTTTTCCAACTCCATCATCAACGCCTTCATCCTCTCCTCGAACTGACCGCGATACTTGGTACCGGCAACCATGGAGGCGATATCTAAACTCACCACGCGTTTGTTGAATAACACGCGACTTACTTTTCTTTGGATGATGCGAAGCGCCAAGCCTTCCGCGATGGCGGTTTTACCCACACCAGGTTCTCCGATTAAGACTGGGTTGTTCTTTTTACGTCGACTCAAAACCTGACTCACACGCTCAATTTCTTTTTCACGACCCACGATAGGATCCAACTTCCCTTCTTCTGCGGCCTTGGTAAGATCACGTCCAAAATTATCTAAAACAGGCGTCTTGGTTTTTGCCTTGCCTTTTCTGGCCTCGATTGCCTTTTGTTCTTCACGATAAAAATCTTCAGGGCTATCATTTTCATCACCACCAGATTCCGAACTCTCATTGCGTAAACTTGATGTATCCACCCCTTCTTCTAGGGCCGATTTAAACACATCGTAATTCACACCATATTGATTCAAAATCTTCGATGCCACATTGTCCTCATCGCGTAAAATGGAGAGCAACAAATGTTCGGTTCCTATGAGATCCGTCTTGAAAATCTTTGCTTCCAAATAAGTGATCTTCAACGCCTTTTCCGCTTGTTTTGTTAGGGGAATATTTCCCAAATTTGCCGTTTTGGAGGCGGTGGTACGAATTACATCTTCGATGCTCTTTTTCAAGCGCAAGGCATCGATATCTAACATTTTTATTGTTTGTATCGCTTTGCCCTCGCCTTCGCGGATAATCCCCAAAAGCAGATGCTCGCAGCCAATATAATCATGCCCCAACCGGATGGCTTCTTCCCGGCTGTATTGAATCACTTCCTTTACTCTTTGTGAAAATTTTGCTTCCATGTTTTGGCTCTGCTTATGTACAAATGTATGGGCTCCAAATGGCATTTTAATCACCTTTAACAAACAAGCCCTAACAATGTATGTTTTGTTGGATATAGCACGAATTATACCAAGATGATCTACCCCGTGTTATCTGTCAAAGTGTCGGAAATAACCCTAACTCGCGTCATCAAAAATGTTTAAAAGTTTTGTTGTCGAAACATGAGAAAAACTTTGCACTTTCATTTTACTTTGTAGGTCCTATGGACGAGAACACAAGCCTCCGAAACACACGTAAAAGAGTTAATGTACCTAAAATCATCGGTCCCGATGCCAGTGGTCGCATGCCTCCAAATGCGCGAGAATTGGAAGAGGCCGTGCTTGGAGCGATGATGTTGGAGCGCGAAAAAATTCACACCGCTATAGAAATCCTAACAGACGGTCACTTTTATGCACCAGAAAATGGAAAAATCTTTAAGGCTATTTATAAATTATACAACGAAGGCGGTGCGGTGGATTTACTTACCGTTGCCAACGAACTTCGCAATAACAACGAATTAGATATCATTGGCGGTGCATATTATTTAGCCACCCTAACCAGTAAAGTATCCTCGGCGGCTAATCTCGATTACCACTCCAGAATTCTGACACAGAAATATGTGCAACGCGAACTCATTCGGGTGGCTGGAGAAATTTCTTTGGACGCTTACGACGACGCCTTGGATTCATTTGAAATGCTTGATGATTGCGAACGTAAGTTGTATGAAATCAAAAATGCGGGTTTAAAGCGCAGTTATCAAGGAATCGATCAGTTATTGCAGCGGGCGATGAAAGATTTGGAAGCCAGACAGGCCACCGATAATTCAGGAATCACAGGCGTTGCCACCGGCTTTAGTGATCTAGATAGAATTACCAGCGGATGGCAATCCTCCGATTTGATCATCCTTGCCGCCCGTCCGGCGATGGGTAAAACAGCCTTCGCCTTGAGTTTGATACGTAATGCCGCGGTTGACTTTGGCAAAAAAGTCATAATCTTCTCTTTGGAGATGGCCGATGTTCAGCTGGTCAATCGTTTAATGAGCGGCGAGGCCGAAATCGAATCAGACAAAATCAAAAAGAGCAACCTAACTGATCAGGAATGGCAGCGTTTGCACGATAAAACTGCACTTCTAAGTTCTTCAAGTATTTTCATCGACGATACGCCGCAGTTGAGCATTTTTGATTTAACGGCAAAATGTAGACGGATACACTCCCAAGGCGGATTGGACCTAGTTGTTGTGGACTATTTGCAGTTATTGCGCCATGAGACCAAAGGACAAGGCAATCGTGAACAAGAAATTGCATTCATTTCACGGGCACTTAAAGGCTTAGCCAAAGAGTTGAAAATCCCTGTCATCGCACTGGCACAGTTAAGTCGTGAAGTGGAAAAACGCGGCAACAAACGGCCTCAACTTTCAGATTTGCGTGAATCAGGCTCCATTGAACAAGATGCGGATATGGTTATGTTCTTATACCGCGATGAATATTACCAAAAAATGGGCATGAACGAGCCCGGCGCACAATCAGCACCAAGCGAAAGCCCAGGTAGTGCAATTGCAGGATTAACCGAGATTATCATTGGAAAAAACCGACATGGCGAAACGGGATCTGCTTTTGCCAAGTTCATCGGACAGTATTCAAAATTTGTAGATTTGGATCCGCAAGACCGAATGATGCTAGACAATAAGGGGGGGGATTTCAACTTCTATCAACCTCAGAGTGTTACAGTCCAGAGTAAGATGAATGCAGGATCGCCTTTCACGGAAGACAATGGCTGGAATTCAGGCTTTACACCCAATATCACTGAGGATTTTTAACGAACTTTATTCATTAAACAGAAAGGGCCGACGATCGTCGGCCCTTTCTGTTATTTAAAAATCTTTTCAAATCAATCCTTTCGTGGCAACTTCACCGCAAAAACGCGCTCTTTTTTATCGGCAGCAAATCCCTCAATGGTGATCGCGCCCGACAAAGACTTCAACAAAGTGCTGGCTCCTTTTGCAGAATAAACCGGCTCATTGTTGATGTGCGTAATCACAAATCCGGCTGGAATTCCCGCATCCTTGAATAATCCTTTGTCTAAGGCCGTTACCTTCACGCCCGACTTCACGCCCAACGCGAGCTTTTCCTCCCTCGTTACATTGTCCATCTTCATACCTAAATAAGCATCGCTCACTTCTGCTTCCGCTACCTCCAACTTGGCCTTTCCATCCGCATTTAACAACGTAGCCTCGATATCCATTACCCCACTCTTACGTCGTACCGTAATCACAACCTTATCCCCAGGACGATATTTCCCAACCTCCTCTTGCAATCTCGACGAGGTATTCACTTCGATGCCAGCCACTTTCAAAATCACATCGCCCTTCTTGATGCCCGCCTTCTCACCCGCACCGTTTTCAACTACTTCGGCCACATAAACCCCTTTCAAGTCCTTCAACCCCTGCGCATCTGCAAGTTCTTGAGAAATTTCTTGAATCGATACGCCCAACAGCGCCCTTTGCACCTTGCCATACTTCATGATATCGTTCACCACCTTCTTCACCAAATTCACCGGCACTGCAAAACCATATCCGGCATAACTACCTGTTTCAGAGGCAATTGCCGTATTTATCCCCACCAATTCACCCGCCGTATTAACCAAAGCCCCGCCAGAATTACCTGGATTGATCGCTGCATCGGTCTGAATGAAATTCTCAATCGCATATTTGTTGCCCTTGCTCCTCAACAAATCAATATTTCTACCCATCGCACTCACAATTCCCAATGTCACCGTGCTATTTAAGTTAAATGGATTTCCAACAGCAACCACCCACTGACCCACTTTCACCTCATCCGAATTACCCAATTTCAAAAACGGCAACCCCTTTTCTCCGATACGCAACAAAGCGATGTCCGTATTTGGATCCGTCCCAACCAACTCCGCCACGTAAGTTCTTTTGTCGTTCAAAACCACTTCGATTTTCGATGCGCCGTCGATCACGTGGTTATTTGTCACCACAAAACCATCATCGCTCAAAATCACCCCTGAGCCGCTGGCCTGACGTGGACCTTGCTGCTGAAACTCCATCCCTGGACCCCCGCGAAAAAACTCAAAAGGATCCACCGGCATTTGCTGCTGTCGATTCCCCTCACCCATCGCATTGCCCCCAGAAATCGTAGATTTAATATGCACTACGGCGGGATTTGCAATCTCAGATACACCCGTAAAATCAAATGCTGGAACTGCGTTTAAACTTGCATATCTAGCCAACTGACCAGAAGCGTTTTGTTTTTCTTCGATGGTTGTAGCTTGATTAGAGGCAACAACCATGTAACCACCCAAACTGGCAACGCCACCGGCCACACCAGCCAAAACAAGGGTTAAAATTTTGTGTTTGTCTAATAACTGTTTCATGTGCGTTCTTGAATCAAATTTTGTACCGAATATTAACGCAGTTTAGGTGTAGTTCGTTTACTTTGTACTACGAAGGATTTACCTTTATCGATGAAAGCGTATTAAGCCCCTGTGCAATGCCAAATCAAACCCGAAAAGACACCGAAATTGTTGCGCGCATCCATGAAGGAGACCGCGAGGTGCTGATTGATTTGTACAAGCAATACGAGGCCATGATTTCTAATCACGTATTTCAAAACTCAGGAAATGAAGACGATGCCAAAGATGTTTTGCAAGACACCTTGGTTGCGCTGTGGCAAAATGTCAGAAAACCCCATTTCGAACTGACAGTTCAGCTGTCGACCTACCTTTTCGCCATCGCCAAAAACACCTGGCTCAAACAATTGGACAAGAGAAAACGATTGAAAGGCGAAAACTACATCACCGGAAAAGAAATTGCCGACTCTCCCAATGTGGGTCAGCAAATGGATTATAACATCGTACGAAAAGCGATGGAATCTTTACAAGATAAATGTCGTAACATATTGATTATGTTTTACTTTGACGGCTTCGACATGAAGACCATTGCCGCGGCGAACGGCTTGGCCAGTGCCTCGGTTGCCAAAGCAAAAAAATACCAATGTCTCAAAGGGCTTGAAGGAATCATCAAACAGAATTATAGCGCAAGCGATTTTTACTTGAATACTGAATCTTAAAATCAATGCCTACCATGAACCTCAACGACCCACGCATCGAAAGTTATCTCAACCAAGAAATGAGCGAGGTTGATGCGCAGAATTTTGAGCGGGAGGCAAAGGAAAACCCTGAAGTGTGGAATCATATTCAGTTTCAGCAATTCATGATTCAGGGGATTTGCGAGGAGGGCGCTGCGGAGCTTAAGGATTTTATCGCCAATCGGATCACAGAGGAGGTAGAAGACGATTTCACCAGCAGAAACATTTGGTGGTCGGTAGCCGCTACGCTGATCATCTTGGCGGTGGGTTTGGGCGTTACGTATAAATTCCAGTGGCTCGATGGTGAAGCAAAAAGTGTGGTGGCTAAAAACGATGTGAATCAAGGGTCAGAAAAATCGGCTTTGCAAAAACTTGAGCCTCAGCTCAATGAATCCGATGAATCGAAATCTAAATCGGCGGCGGATACTTTCCTAATGCCTGAAATCATCGCGGACAACGAAGAATCTAGTGATGCGATGGTAGAAGCGCCAATGAATGAAGACGTTTATGCGTCACCGTTGAAAGACGATAAGCGGTCAGATATGGGCCGTCAAATGGATGGATTGGATAAAAACAAGGAAATAAGATCTGTAAATGTTGCACCATTTATTGTATCAGCCATTGAATTAAATAGCAATCCTCGTTCTAAAGTGAGTGTCGCCGAGGGCAAAGTAGAGATCTCAAAACCGAACGCAAAAAGAAAGACCGAAACATCTATCAACAGCGATAGTATCGTGGGCACCAAGCAATTTCTAATCACTTTAAGCGAGCAATCGGGGATTACCAAACCGCGAGTCTTTATGGGTGGACAGGCCAATGGCAAAATCAACCTTACCCTCTGGAATGCGGGCACATCCGACATCCTCATTTTCCATTTGGGCGATGAATACTACCTACAATTGGGCAATGATTTTTACTACCTACCTTTGATACCGGGTTCGACAACAAATTTAAAACCAGTTGCTGATCGGGCCATTTTGGAAAAATTGAAACAATGAGTTTGGCATTTGTAAAATACGAAGGTGCGGGAAACGATTTTATTTTAATCGATAATCGCGGAGACGTTTGGCAGGATTACGTTGCCGCGTCTATTGCATCCACGGAATCTGAAAAATCACTGATCGCCAGATTATGTCATCCCAAATTTGGCATTGGCGCCGATGGCTTGATGCTATTGCAGGACAAGGAAGGCTACGACTTTGAGATGGTGTATTTCAACAGCGACGGTGGCAAGAGCAGCATGTGTGGCAATGGTGGCAGATGTATTGCGGCTTGGGCTTTTTCTCTAGGCATCGGAAAATTGGAGAACCTTCTGAATTTTTGGGCGCCGGATGGCGCGCATACGGCGACACATTTACCTACACCAACGCAGACCTCGCAACTACCAATGACAGAATGGATCTCATTGTCGATGAACGATGTCGATGCGATTCACGAACTCAACAATCATTCTTACGAATTGAATACCGGATCGCCCCATTTTGTATCAATAAAATCAGAAGATATTCATCAGATCGACCTGATAGCTTGGGCACAAGGCATCCGATACAATGCACCATATACAGAGGCGGGGATTAATGTAAATGCAGTGAACATCTTAGACGACACTCACATTGAGATGCGCACCTACGAAAGGGGTGTTGAGGGCGAAACCTTGAGTTGCGGTACGGGAGTAACGGCCGCCGCATTAAGCCTTGCAACAATGAAATCCTTGGGCGGCGGCCTCATCCACGTATCAACGAGGGGCGGCGACCTATCGGTCGCCTTCAGCAGAAGCCCGAAGGGCTTCTGCAACATCCAGCTCCAAGGCCCCGCTAGATTGGTATTTTCCGGAATTTTATAAATAAAAAAGAGGCCGCTTGCGCGGCCTCCTCACTTAGTAGTTATTGAAACAAAATTATTGAACGCAAACCTTTGCAGTTCCCTGCGTGTTTGCACCCTTCACAGAAGCGAAATAATATCCCTTCGCCATTCCTGTCAAATCAATCGCAAAATTGTTCTCACCCGCAACCACACTCACGGTGCGCGACAAAACAACTTTACCCTGCAAATTAATAACCGTCAACATCGCAGTTTCTGAAACCTTACCCGTTAAACTCAATGTAGCCTTATCCGAAGTTGGGTTTGGATAAACAACCACCTTCAATGATGTATTGTCCTTCAAATTCTTAGTACCTGTCATCAAGGTTCTGCTACGGAAGAATCCACGACCGTGAGTTCCCACATACATTGTCATACCTTCCCAAGGTCTCCACTCATAACCACGAATTTCAAAAACAGGCACACGAGCCATACCGTCGTTTCCTTCAACCCATGTAGTTCCACCATCCTCAGTATACCAAACACCCAAATCTGTTGCCAACACGATGCGCTTGCTATTGTCAACGTCTATTACCGCATCATACACAGGGAATGAAGGCAAATTGCCCGTAATGTTCTTCCACGTTACCGCAGCTCCACAAGCATTGAATGATTCGTATACATAACTTGTATTTCCGTATCCACCCAAAGTGATAACTACGTGATTTTTATCCATTTGATCCACATTTACTGAAGTAATGGTACGACCTGACAAACCTGATGGAGTGATATTCTTTTGAACGATAGGCGCTGGAATCTGCATCACCGTTGGATTTGCAGCCAAAGTAAATGTCGCAGCATTCAAGCTGTCCACACGAACCAAACGGCCGCTTTTACAAATAAACAAATTGTCTCCTTCAGGAGTATAGTCCATTTCAATAATTCTATCGTTGCCCAATGCGTTAGCAACCAAATACCAGCTTACGTTTTCAGCAAAATCGGTAGGGTTATTCGCCACCCATACTTCAGAGTTCTTAGCCAAATACAAACGAGATTTTTTTGGACCAGACTCCCACAAGCAATAAGTAGTGTTAAAATCAGTTTGTGATTTTCCATCTTGACGGTCATCGAAGAATGTAGAGGTTGACTGACCGCTGTTTCCACTGCGAACTACAGTTCCGTAATAGGTACATGCAAATACTGTTTTGGGGCTGAAGCGAGAAAACTCAACATCAAAACCATCACCGCCATAAATTTCAACGGAATTTTTAGAAGGAACTCCGCCGAAAGAATTTCCAGTAAAATTGATCAAATGTGTACCGTTGTCCTGTGATCCACCCACAACATGACCCAATTCATTGGCTGCCACATTATAGAACTGCACTGTGTTAAATCCACGAGAGATGGGTGTCCAACTCTTGCGGTCTTTGCTACGAAACAATCCACCATCACAACCGACAATGATTGAAGGAGGCGTTGTATTCATATCCCAAGTAATCAAGTGTTTGTCGGCATGTACATATCCAGTATTCCAGGCTGCATCAAATGTATTGGCTGTTTCTCTGTAACCATTCACATTATCCCATGTTGCCAAGTCAACACCACCCATATAAACCAAGTTCTTGTTTGTAGGATCAACACTCACTACGTTATCGTACCAACCTTGTCTGTTGGAACCAAAGATGTCTGTGATACTAGAGTAAGAAACCAACTTTGTCCAAGTCGCGCCGCCATCCGTTGTACGCAACAATCCACTAAATGCACCCGTACCACTTGCACCCATCAAATACACATAATTTGGATCTTCAGGTGAAATCGCAAGCGAAGTACGTCCGCCAGTATTTACACTCGCATTCATTTGCTTCATCGCACCAGCACCATCCATTTTCAAAATAGAACCTGAACCGGTAGATGCCCACAAAACGCCATTTTTATCTATTTTCAATTCTTTGATAGAACCGACACTAATTTTCTTTTGTGTTCCACCATTGTTGGTGAACTCGTAGATACCATCCTCAGTTCCTAGGTAAAATTTATCTTCCTTTGGATGCGCTACCATTGAATTACACTGCATAAAACTAGCCGCACTAGTATTTGTCATTTTAGTAAACGATACACCACGACCGTCAGTACTCTTATATAGACCCGCACCCAAGAATGCAGGAGACCCATTTCTAGTTCCCGATAAGTTTACAAATCCACCTTCACCCGTACCGTAAAAAATGGTACCGCTCACGGTTTGTGCAATACATGTAACGTTCAAGTTTTCTTGACGATCATTTATTGGACTCCAGCTATTACCAGAAGATACAGAACGAAACAATCCACCACTCACACCACCGGCAAACCAAATATTGCCAGAATCGCGGTGAATCAAAAATGCGCGAATACGACCCCCTACGTTGTCGGGACCCATCTCTTCCCACTTCAATGGCTTGTTAGCACGACGTGTCAAACGAATCGCATCAGCTTGAACAATGGCTTCTTCAACCCACTCAGGTTCGATAGTGCCCGTAACTTCGTTCAAACGCATGCTGTAAACAGAACGAATCGCACCTTCAATGGAACGATGCTCGTGTTCTCCTTCGTTTTCTACTTTGCCAACCTTTAGAGATTGGGGCATTTCAGTGGGGATAGTTGCAACAAACAACGACATTCCCGCTACCAATGTAGCTGAAGCTGAAAGGGTGAAAAAAGATTTTATGCTCATGTGATCAGTTTATTAATATTAAGGTACTTTACAAATTAAACATAGTGGGGTTACTTTTCCAATTAAAATGGGCGAAATCCCTAAAAGAAAGTAGCAGATTTTAAACAAAAATCGCAAATCCGAAACCTTTACAAATTAGAGCACATGCTTTTCGGCATGATAAGAGCTCCTCACCATCGGTCCGCTTTCCACAAAACGAAAACCCATGCTCAATCCCAACTCTTCCCAATGCTTGAATTTATCTGGGTGAACATACTCCTTGACATCCAAATGCATTTTTGTAGGTTGCAAATATTGGCCAAGTGTAAGCACATCGCAGCCATTCTCTCGCAAGTCTTCCATCAGCTGCTTCACCTCATCGTCCGTCTCACCCAAACCGAGCATCGCACCCGATTTTGTGCGTCGTCCATATTCGCTCGTGCGCTTCGTTTGCTCCAAACTTCTGGCATATTTTGCCTGCGGCCTCACCATACGATACAAACGCTCCACAGTTTCCATATTGTGCGATGTTACTTCCGCACCGGCATCCAACACCATATATAACATGTCCCACTGCGACTTAAAATCGGGGATCAACGTTTCAATGGTGGTATCGGGGTTCAACAACTTCACCGCCTTAACCGTTTCCGCCCACACCGTAGCGCCTTTATCCTTTAATTCATCGCGGTTCACCGAAGTAATCACACAATGCTTAACCCCCATCAATTGAACAGCTTCCGCCACACGCATCGGCTCGTTCAAATCATATTCTCCCGGTCTACCCGTTGCCACCGCACAAAAACTACAACTGCGCGTACAAACGTTCCCCAAAATCATAAAAGTGGCCGTGCCCTCACCCCAACATTCGCCCATATTTGGACAGCGACCGTCTTCGCAAATCGTGTGCAGTTTATGCTCCTTAACGATGCGTTTTACTCGCGTATAATTCTCACCGGTTGGCAAATCAATCTTTAACCAAGAGGGCTTGGGCGTTCTTTTCTCTTTCGATACGATGGGTAACTCAATCACAGCTTATTTTTTTAGGAGACGATAAAAATCAAGGTCGTTGGGTTGATTTCAACTTCGATTCAAATCCGGCAGCAAATGTAACAAATAGTGCGGGGAAGAAGTTTCGATTCATTTCCGAACGATGCCAAATGGGCAGATTTTTTACAAATTTATCCGCCGATAGCCCTACGGAAAGTCGATTTGAAGCATTTCGATAACTCCCCCATTCGGCCGAAAACGACATAGAAGCACCGATCCCAGGAGTGATATATCCATCTGCAAAACCCGCAGAATATCTCGCATTGCCACCTACCAGAGCCACATTATGAACTTTTGGATCATAGGCCACAGGGACGTACCCATCGGTGAGTGGCGCGGGTTGATAAAGCCATATATATAGAGGCCAAGAATAATTGAGCGGGATTTGACCGGCGAGGGTTATGTGCAGACCGAGGTCGGAACGACTTTGACGTTCACTGATTACATATACTTTTCCCACGGCGACATGTGCACAGACACTGTGATTGATTTTCTCGATCACAAATGGCTTGCTGCCTGGAAGTCGTTCGTTCATGACCTTAATCTCTCGCGGATCTTTAATAATTCCTAGGGATATAGATTGGAAATTGCGGAATTTCCCGGGCCTACCACTCAACGACAAAGTGTTAAGTAGTGGAGATTTTTTCTGCTGTCCGATCTTGGTGATGGCGTGCTCTCGCCAAAGCGAAATGTCATAGCCAAAATGTCGAACATTCACACCCATTCCGATCATGTTTTGCGAGGATGGGTCGCCGGCAAGGGGCTGTGCCCCTGCCGGCGATGTGGATAACCCCACCAATCCGACAAGAAAACTAGCTGCCAACAAACTTAAACCCATGAATCAAAGATAACTATCCCCACCCAAACCCAAAAATGCGTTTTAATGTAAAAAATCACTCCACTTTCTCCCACACACAGTAAAACCCTTGCTTTTCAATACTTTTATTCTATTTTTGAAGGGTCAAATACGTATCCATTTGCACAAAAGCCCACCCAAAAGCCCAAGTTGTGGCGCATTGTGGAAAAGAAGTGGTTAAAAAGGGGAAATTGTGGGAAATTGTGGGAGTTTGGATATTTATTTAGCAGACAGAAAAAACCAACACAGAATGACCGCATTCATTGGAGAGTTCAATTGCAAACTAGACGAGAAAGGAAGACTTTCCATCCCGTCGAAACTTCGGGCACAATTCCCCGAAGCCGTTGGCAATACACTCGTCGTGAACCGCGGATTCGAGAAGTGTCTGGTGCTCTACACCAAGGAAGATTGGCTGGATGAAACCGCCAAACTGAACACCGTGGATGATTTCATGAGTCCCGACATCCGTCGGTTCAAACGAATCTTCACCAACGGAGCCAACTTGGTTCAGATCGATGGCGCACAACGCATCTTGATTCCCAAAAAACTATTGGAATACGCCGAACTCCTCGGCGAAGTCATCCTGGTAGCCAACGGAAACAAAATTGAGATGTGGGATCAAGCCACCTACGAATCTGAACTCAAAGTGGACTCCGCGGAAATGTCTCAGTTGGCACAGCTGTTTCATCAGCAACGCAACCAAGGGTAAGTAGCGCATCGGGCCGTTGGCAACCTGTTTGCTATGTACGACTATCACAACCCCGTCCTACTCCACCCTAGCGTGGACGCCCTGGTAACCAACCCAGATGGCACCTATGTAGACGTCACCTTCGGTGGCGGCGGGCACAGCCAAGCCATACTCAACAAACTTTCTAGCAAAGGCAAGCTCATCTCGTTTGATCAAGACGAGGACACCCTAGCCCGCGTGCCCAAAGACCCACGATTTACCTTGGTGAACCACAATTTTCAATTCACCAAACAATACCTAGAATTTTTAAAAGCCTCGCCCGTGGATGGCATCCTGGCCGATCTTGGCATCTCCTCACACCAAATTGATGTTGGGGAACGCGGATTCGCGCATCGTCTCAATGGCCCGCTCGATATGCGAATGTCGGCCTCAACCCCCATCTCCGCCGCACAAATCGTACAAAACTCCTCCGAAAAGGAACTTAATTACATATTTAAACAGTACGGTGAAATTCCAAATGCACGTCGACTTTCCGACATCATCATCCGCAGCCGCGGCAGCAAAGACCTCTCCACCATCGAAGGATTTAAGGCCGCCATCGCCACCTGCACCCCCGGCAAAACACCCGCCAAATATTTGAGTCAAGTATTCCAAGCCCTGCGTATAGCCGTAAACAAAGAAATGGAAGTCTTGGAAGCCCTTTTGAACGATGCCGAATCCCTCATCAAGCCCGGCGGAAAACTGGTCGTGATTTCATACCACTCTCTGGAAGATCGACTCGTAAAACACTTGTTTCAAACAGGGAATTTGGAAGGAAATCGTCATACAGACCTGTATGGACATATCAGCAAACCCTTTGATAACATACCTAACGCAGCCATCACCCCTGATGATGCTGAAATTGAAAGTAACAAACGCGCCAGAAGCGCAAAAATGAGAATAGGAGTACGCAACACATGGAAGAGAACCCATTCTTGAACGCCGACATTGATCCGCAAACGGTAATGGGAGAACCCGTTGCCCGAGAGCAGCAAACTGCCAACGAAACTGCCATACCCCTTTGGAGTTGGATCAAATTTGCCATGGTAGGATTTGCATTGATGGTGTTCTACATCTACAATTCGCACCACGCAAATAAAGCCATTCGCAAAAAAGAAGAGCTCACCAAAGAACTCAAAGAGCTCCATAGCGAACGCATCAGCTTAGAGAGTCAAATCACCAACGCCAGTAAGCAAAGCGAACTCAGCAAAAGACTCGAAGGAAGCGGCCTAAAAGAAATCACCACCCCACCCATCAAACTCGTAAAACCCCATGAACAAGACTAAAGTCAATTCACGGAAAATCATTTTGGTGCGTGCCTATTTGGTGCTTTCCCTGCTCATCGTGTTTGTTGTTGCCATTTTCGCCGCTGCCATCAAATTACAGATGGGGACCGACAAAGTTTTCGCCGAGCAGATGAGTGAAAAAAATACCCGTATCAAGGAAGTTGAGGCGTTGCGAGGCAATATCTACGCCGACGATGGCAGCCTTCTAGCTACTAGCGTCCCCAAATACGATGTGATTTTTGATTTGCGCGCCGACGGACTAACCACTAAAATTTTCTTAGCCAAGATCGATAGCTTCTCTCAATTGTGCGCCAATATATTCCCGGAGCGCAATGCATCGTCATGGAAAGAATACCTCATCAAACACCGAGAGCGCAGAACCCGTTACCTCAAGATTGCCAAAGACTTAGGCTACGAACAAATCAAAGCGATCAAAAATTGGCCTATCGCACGCGACGGAAAGTTCAAAGGGGGTGTTTGGTATGAGGAAAAAGGGAAACGCATGTATTTCATGGGTGATCTCGCTAAGAGAACCATCGGATACATCAAAGACAAAACCAGTGTAGGATTGGAAGGTGCTTTTGATACGCTACTGAGAGGAAAGAACGGTCGCATTATGCAACAACGCATGAGCGGTCAAATCTGGAGACCCATTCAAATTGGCAACAACCAACTCCCAGTGAATGGAAAAGACATTGTTACCACACTTGATGTCCGCATTCAAGACATCGCACAATACAGTTTACAAAAAGGATTGGAAGCAGAATCTGCGGACCACGGTTGTGTGATTGTTATGGAAACAAAGACCGGCGCAATCAAAGCCATCGCCAACTTAACGCGCGGCGAAGACAACAAATATTACGAAACCCAGAACTATGCGGTGAGCGAATTTACCGAGCCGGGCTCTACGTTTAAGGTCGTTTCTGCGATTGCACTTCTAGAAGATGGGTATGTGAAACCCACGGACAGCATCGACAACAATTGGGGAAAATGGACATGGTATGATAAACCTTGGTCGGACTCAAAAAAACCACCAAAGAGGTTCTATACACTCAGCGAATGCCTTCAATACTCTTCAAACATCGGAACGAGCAAATTTGTGATGCAGCATTACAAAAAGAATCCCAAAAAATTCACCAATCACATTTTGGATTTGGGACTTCACCTCAAGCCAAAGTTCGACATCCCTAGCAGCAGCAACCCTACTGTGCCTACGCCGGACGATGCGAGTTGGAGCGGAACAAGTTTACCTTCTTTGAGCATTGGATATTCTAGCAACCTATCGCCTTTACAAGTATTGATGCTTTACAATACAATTGCAAACAAGGGCAAGATGATGCAACCCTATATGGTGAAGGAAATTCGCTTGGAAGGCCAAACACTTTCTAAGATTGAGCCAATCGTTCTCAAAGAAAAGGCATTTAGCGCCGCTACCGCCGCTGCAGTAACAAACATGCTCATCCAAGTGGTAGATCATGGAACGGCAAAAGAAATCAAATCGGAGAATTACAAAATTGCAGGCAAAACGGGAACCTCTTGGTTAAACAAAGGAATTGGAGGTTACAACGAAGAAAATAACAAACAGTTCCAAGCCTCTTTTGCTGGCTTTTTTCCTGCCAACAATCCAGAATACACCATCGTAGTTGTTGTAAACAACCCCAAAAGTGGCAAATATTCTGGGGCTCAAATCGCCGCGCCGATTTTCAAAAATATCAGCGATCGCATTTACAGCACCCATATCAAAGTGCAGCCCGCCTTACACGTGGCAAGTCTTCCACAGGTACCCGGCATTTTGAAAGGCGATTTACAAAAAACAAAACTGGTCTTAAACGCATTGGGCATTAGCTCCAAGGTACTTCCATCTGACTCTGGCGTAATCACCAAAGTGGTATACGTCGAATCTACCAAGGAAGCCCATTCATTAAAACTGAAACCAGTTATGGTAACAACCGGATTCATGCCGGACCTCAAAGGCATGGGACTTCGCGATGCGTTAAAAATCTTAAGTGAGCTAGGTCTGAAAGTGAATTATGTGGGCTACGGCAGAATCACCGAGCAGTCACCGGCGCCAAATACCAAAATCGGCGAAAATACCACTCCTGTTTCCCTAACCTTAAAGCCCATCGAATGAAAACGATAAGTCAACTTTTAGGAAAAACATCAACCCTTGCCATCCACGGGAATGCAGATACCGAAATCCTTGGGCTACAAATCGATAGTCGCAACATTACCGCAGATCAGCTATACGCTGCGATGCCAGGAACCACGGTAGACGGTCATCAGTTTATCGAAAGTTGCATCGAAAAAGGGGCAACAGCAATTCTGTGCTCTACACTACCAAAGCAACTCAACCCCGACGTCTGCTATATTTTGGTGGAAAACGTGGCCAACACTTTGGGCGAAATGTGCCTCAACTTCCACGATCGTAAAGCCGAAAGCCTCTGTATTGTTGGAACCACGGGAACGAATGGCAAAACATCGGTAAGTACGTTACTATTCGATCTGTTCACGCTTCGCGGCAATCGTTGCGGTCTGATATCTACCGTTGAGAATCGCATCGAACAGACCATCATCCCAAGTACGCATACCACACCAAACATTGTCGCTTTGCACGAATTATTGGCTCAAATGGCCGATGCCGATTGCAGTCATTGTTTCATGGAAGTGAGTTCGCATGCCGTTGATCAACAACGCATTGCAGGGGTTCCATTTGAGGCCGGGGTATTTACGAATATTACTCACGACCATTTGGATTACCACAAGACGTTCGACAACTATATCAAGGCTAAGAAACAGTTTTTTGATGGCTTGCCAAGCACTGCGATTGCCGTGACCAACAAAGACGATAAAAATGGCATGGTGATGTTGCAAAATACCAAAGCGATGCGATACACCTACGCCATGAAGCAGATGGCTGATTTCACCGTAAAAGTGAGCGAGCATGATTTCACGGGCATGCAACTACATCTGAACGACACCGAATTTTGGTCGCCCCTCATCGGCGGATTCAACGCCTATAACCTTTGTGCAGTTTATGCCACGGCCTTTTTACTTACGGATGGCGACGATGAATTGCCGATTCAAATGAGCGCCTTAGGCAAAGTCAATGGTCGATTCGAAGTACTCCGCGGACCACAAAGAATCACCGCAATTGTGGATTATGCGCATACGCCGGACGCACTTAAGAACGTCCTTCAGACCATCAACGACATACGCAAAAACAGCGCGAACTTAATTACTGTGGTGGGATGTGGCGGCAACAGAGACACCAGCAAACGCCCAGAAATGGCCAGAATTGCAGCTGAGATGAGCAATCGGATCATCATGACAAGCGATAATCCCAGGATGGAAGACCCGTTGGAAATTTTAAACCAGATGGAAGCCGGTGTACCGCCTCAGCATTACAAGAAAATATTAAAAATCAGCGACCGCAAAGAAGCCATCAAAACGGCTTGCATGCTTGCCAGTCCCGGTGATATCATTTTGGTAGCGGGCAAAGGCCATGAAACCTATCAAGACATTCAGGGGGTGAAGCATCCCTTTGACGACAAAGTCGTTGTATCCGAATCATTCAAGCTAATCAACTAAACCATGTTATACTACCTCTTTGAACACCTCGACAAACTTGGCTATGCTGGGGCAGGTGTTTTCAAGTACATCACATTTCGCGCAGCGTTAGCTGGCATCAGCAGCTTACTGATTGCGTTGATCGCCGGAAAACGGATCATCGAATGGTTACAAAAACAACAGATTGGGGAAAGCATCCGCGACCTCGGTTTGGAAGGCCAAATGCAGAAAAAAGGAACGCCAACCATGGGCGGAATTATCATCATTCTGAGTATCCTAATCCCCACTTTCCTATTTGCCAAATTGAACAATCCTTATGTTATCGTTATGATTGTCAGCACAATATGGATGGGTGCGATTGGCCTAATCGACGACTACATCAAGGTTTTCAAAAAGGACAAAGAGGGCATGAAGGCCAAAACCAAGTTGATTGGTCAGCTGATGTTAGGGGTCATTATTGCCATAACCATTGATTATACGCATAGCATCAACCACCTAGAACTCACCACAAACCTTCCTATTACTAAGCATTATTTGAGTTATTCCGAGTTGATTCCTGGCGCGCACAACGCTTGGATTATTTACGTTCCAGTGATCATTTTTATTTCGATGGCGGTTACGAATGCGGTGAACCTAACCGATGGGATTGATGGATTGGCGGCAGGTACTACAGCCATTGTGGGTGTTGGATTGGGGATTTTGGCTTACGCATCGGGTAACATCAAGGTGGCTGAATATTTGAACATCATTTACGTACCCAATTCTGGGGAAGTCGTAATATTTATGTCGGCTGTGATCGGCGCCTGCCTTGGCTTCTTGTGGTACAACGGCTACCCAGCTCAGGTCTTTATGGGCGATACAGGTTCGATGGCTTTGGGTGGCGCAATAGCCGCGGTGTCTATCATTATCAAAATGGAATTGCTGTTGCCAATTCTTTGTGGGGTTTTCTTGGCCGAAAGTGGCTCAGTGATCCTGCAGGTGGGTTATTTCAAATACACCAAAAAACGCTTTGGCGAGGGCAAACGCATCTTTTTGATGTCGCCCCTCCACCACCATTTCCAAAAGAAGAACATTCCGGAGAGTAAAATCACAATCAGATTCTGGTTGGTGACGATCATTTTAGTATTGGCAACTATCGCATTGATCAAACTGCGTTGAGAAAGAGGTTGGTCATATTGGGAGCAGGCGAAAGCGGTACGGGGGCCGCAGTTTTGGGCTGCGCCCAAAACTGGGACGTATTCGTCTCCGATTTCGGAAAAATTGCAACTAAATACCAAGACGAACTCAACCTACACAACATCGCTTGGGAACAAGAACAACATACGGCGGAAAAAATCCTCAACGCCAACTGCATCGTAAAAAGCCCGGGGATTCCAGACAAGGCGCCCATCGTACAAGCAGCAAAGGCAAAAGGCATCGAAATCATTGATGAATTAGAATTGGCCTACCGCTACACAAACGCCAAAATGATTGGCATCACCGGAACCAATGGCAAAACGACAACCACCCTACTCACCTACCATTTGCTTCAGCAAGCCGGACTTAACGTGGGATTGGCGGGGAATATTGGTAGATCCTTGGCTCGACAGGTTGCACAGCAATCATTTGATATCTACGTGGTTGAAATTAGCAGCTTTCAGCTCGACTACCTCGACACATTCACTTGTGAAATTGCCATTTTATGCAACATCACACCCGACCATTTGGATCGATACAACTATCGCTTAGAAGACTATGCCGATAGTAAAATGCGCATCACAAGGAATCAGAGCGCCGGACAGCACTTTATCTACTGCGCCGACAGCGACCTCACTTTGGAGGCGATGGCAAGAAACCCGTTTGACGGGCATGCGATTCCATTCAGTTTAACAGAAAAATTTACCGAAGGCAGCCAATTATTTGACTGTGGCGCTTATGCCGAAGGTTCCATCATTCATATTTATTCAAAAGAAAACTACACACTCGATATGCAAGATTTTACACTACGTGGGCAACACAACACCTACAACAGCATGGCCGCCGGCATCGCCGCAAGCCTTATGGACGTCCGCAAAGACAGCATCCGCGAAAGCTTTGGAAACTTCCAAAACGCAGAACATCGCCTAGAATTTGTCCAAAAAGTAGGCGGGGTGGATTACATCAACGATAGCAAAGCAACCAACGTCAACTCGGCTTGGTATGCCCTCGAAAGCATGGACCGTCCTGTGATTTGGATTGCCGGTGGGATCGATAAAGGAAATAACTACGCAGATCTTAAGGCATTGGTGAAAGGCAAAGTCAAAATGATCATCTGCTTGGGATTGGACAATATCAAGTTACACCAAGCATTCCAAAGCGATGTAGACCTCATCATCAACACCAGCAGTGCAAAAGAAGCGGTTCACGTGGCATCGCGCATGGCAGAAGGTGGTGATGCCGTTTTATTGTCGCCCGCTTGTGCCAGTTTTGATTTGTTCGATAGCTACGAAGATCGTGGCAGACAGTTCAAAGAGGCCGTAAGAAACTTATAATTTCTCACCTCAAGAATGCGATTCCTCAACAACAAAAACCTCTAACAAAGAAGCAAAATGCAGGCAAATTTCACCTCACGATTTAAGGGCGACCGATGGATTTGGTTTGTCGTCATCATACTGTCGTTGCTAGGCATTTTGGCCGTATACAGCGCAACCGGCACGTTGGCCTATTCAAAAAGAGGAGGAAATACCGAGTTCTATTTCTTGCGTCATACCGGTTTCTTGTTGATAGGATTGGCATTGCTATACCTCACCCATCACATCCCTTTCCAATACTATTCGCGGATCTCACAGATTTTGCTACTCATATCGATCGGGCTATTGATTTTAACGCTGTTCATTGGTTCAGAAATCAACAATGCAACACGGGTTATTCCTATCCCTTTATTGGGCATTACGTTTCAGCCATCGGATTTGGCCAAGCTCTCACTGGTTATGTACATATCGAGATATTTAAGTAAAAACCAGGAAGAGATTGATTCGCCAAAGGTCTTTTGGACAACGTTAGCGTACATTTTAGCCGTAGTTATATTGATTGCCCCAGAGAACTTGAGTACCTCTTTGGTGGTTTTTGTCACCTGCGGACTCCTCATGTTTATTGGCCGTGTAAATTTCAAATACCTAATGATATTGTTCATTAGTGGTGTTGTTACGATTGGATGTTTGGTGGTGGTGCTTTTAAACATCAACACCGACGGCATGGAGAGCAACCGTATTCCGACATGGAAAAAGCGGATTGAAGCCTTTACCGGAAAAGACGATGGCACAGGGAATTACCAGCAATTGCAGTCGAAAATCGCGGTGGCTACCGGCGGTGTTTTTGGCAAAGGACCTGGCAACAGCACACAAAGAAACTACCTGCCTCACCCCTATTCAGATTTCATTTTCGCGATCATCATTGAAGAATATGGCCTAGTTGGCGGACTGATTGTAGCAGGATGCTTTTTGATACTGGTCTTTCGATGTCTCAAAATTGTCGTCGAAAGTCCGCGCGCCTTCGGCGCGCTCGTGGCCATGGGATTGGGACTCTCCATGAGCCTTCAAGCCTTCGTCAATATGGGCGTTGCCGTGGGCATGCTCCCCGTAACCGGACTCACCATTCCCCTAGTAAGTATGGGTGGTACCAGTTTATTCATGAATAGCATCGGCTTTGGAATCATCCTTGGAATTTCCAAATACGTGCAAGAAGAAAAACAACAGCAAGAAGAAGCCCTCACCGCAGGCGTATAACATCTCAGCAGCCATGTCGACCACACCAAAAAATACAACCCCGTCACAAACCCCGCTAAAATTCATTTTGAGCGGTGGAGGAACAGGCGGACATATTTTTCCCGCGGTTGCCATCGCCAATGCACTAAAAGTAAAATTCCCCGGAGCCCAATTCCTATTCGTGGGTGCCATCGGCAAAATGGAAATGGAGAAAGTCCCAAAAGAAGGCTTCGAAATCTTGGGGCTGCCCATCGAAGGACTCAAGCGCTCCGCATCTCCAAGAAATATCATCGTATTACTTAAAACCATTCAGAGCTTCTGGAAAGCACGGAAAATCTTGCGCAACTTCCAACCCACAGCCGTCATTGGCACTGGAGGATACGCAAGTCTTCCCGTTTGTTTCATGGCATCAAGAATGGGCTATACCACTATTTTACAGGAACAAAATGGGTTTGCGGGGCTAACGAACCGACTAGTCGCAAGTAGAGCCGCCCTCATTTGCACCGGATTTCCAAGCATGGAGAAGTTCTTCCCCGCCGGAAATTGGGAGTTTACAGGAAATCCTGTTCGACAGAATATCATCAACCTTGGCAAGAAACTTAACTCTGTCAATAAATTGGATTCCGCGGGTGAATTAAATTCTACGCATGAATTGGATTCCGAAAATGCTGCATGTCGACAAAAATTCGGACTCCAACCCAACCTTCCCGTGCTATTCATTACCGGCGGAAGTCTTGGTGCGCGGACCATCAACCAAACGATATTCAACAACCTCGTCCAACTGGCCGAAGCCAATATTCAGATCGTCTGGCAAATGGGCCTGCCTTTCGCTAAATCCCATGCCGATAAAATCCATCAAATCATAGAAAGCAACCCCGCGTTATTCTTAGCGCCCAACGCTCCAAGAATTTTCCATGCGCCTTTCATTTACGATATGGACGATGCGTATCAGGCAGCAGATTTGGTCGTTTCGCGCGCCGGAGCCATCAGCATCTCAGAAATCGCAGTGGTAGGAAAGCCATCGATTTTAGTACCCTCGCCCAATGTGACCGACGATCATCAAACGAAGAATGCGCAGGTGCTGAGCGAATTGAATGCCGCGATGCTGATCACCGACAAAGACGCACCGCAAACCCTAATAAACACTTGCATCGAACTGATAAAAGATACGAAAAAAATGTCGGAAATGCAAGAAAAACTGAAGCAAATCGCCAAGCCTCAGGCTACCGAGACCATCGCAAATCGCATCGCGAGTTTAATTGAAAAAGCAAATCCATGAACCCAACAAAACTGATCCGCGATTATAATCAGGCCTATTTCTTGGGAATTGGTGGCATCGGAATGAGTGCCATTGCCCGGTATTTTTTGCAGATCGGATTGCCGGTTATGGGATACGATAAAACGCCAACACCACTTACAACTGCCTTGGAAAACGAAGGGGCCATCATCAACTACGATGACCAATTGGAAGCGCTACCGATGCTGGTTCAACAAGACCTCGAAAATACCCTCATAATCCTTACCCCTGCCATCCCAAAAAACCATGCGCAGTGGCTATGGCTGATCGACCAGAAAGCGACCATTTTTAAACGAAGCGAAGTGTTAGGTCAGATCGCACGCGGTGGCTATTGCATCGCGGTAGCTGGAACCCATGGCAAAACAACAACTTCCACGCTCATTGCCCACCTATTGCATGAATGTAACATCAATTTTACTGCATTCCTGGGTGGTATTAGCGCCAACTATAACACCAACTACCTGCGCAAAACCGATGGCGTAAATTATCAGCCCGGCGGAAATAGTGAAGCCAAGGAAATCATTGTCCTTGAAGCCGATGAATTCGATCGCAGCTTTCACCGACTCAACCCAGATTTAGCAGTAATTACCGCCATCGACCCCGATCATTTAGACATTTACGGAACCCCGGAAGCGTTTGAACAAGCATTTGTTGATTTCACCCACCTCGTTCAACCCAATGGCGGTTTGATGATTCAAGAGAACTTAAAAATCGCAATTGCGGAAAACGTAAAATCTCATACCTACGGCACAACCAATACGGCCAATTTTCAAGCCCAAGGCGTGCACATCAATCAGGGTGATTTTTGCTTTACATTAGCACACAATCAAACCGAAATTGCTCCTTTTCGATGCGGACTTCCTGGCCATCACAACGTCCAAAACGCTGTCGCCGCGCTTGGCGTCTGTCAAGGATTTATAGGACTCGACGTTGAATCCTTGCAAAAAGGCATCGCCAGTTACAAAGGGGCCAAACGCAGATTCGAATATGTTCACAAAACAGAGAACTATGTGGTCATCGACGATTACGCGCATCACCCAGAAGAGCTAAATGCCATTATTGGATCGGTTAGAACACTATACCCCGACCAACAAATCACTGGCATTTTCCAACCCCACTTATTTTCTCGCACCCAAGATTTCGCCCAAGGATTTGCCGATAGCTTATCTCAATTAGACCAAGTTTGGCTGATGGACATTTATCCGGCCCGCGAAAAACCGATACCAGGAGTAACAAGCACATGGTTACTAAATATGATTTCCAATCCCCAAAAAACGCTGGTCAGCCCGCAAACTGTTTTGGAAAAAATCCAAATGGAAAAACCGCAAATCTTGCTCATTTTGGGAGCAGGTGATATCGATCGAATTGTTCAACCCATTGCCAACTTATACCTCAAGATAGATGCCCTCACTCAATAAACGTCAATGGTTGGTCGCCGCCCTTTTGGTCCTGCTTGTCGCAGTGGCCATTTTCTGGTCGTCCATCGCCAATACCGCCAAAAACCGCCTCGTCCAATCCATGGAAATCACAATTCTTCCAGAGGGAAAGGCAATTTTCTTGAATAAAACCATCATCGCCGATTCGGTGCAAGCCTTTATCGGAAACCCCATAGGAAAGAATGCCAACGAGGTCAACATCAGAAAACTGGAAGGTCAGCTTAACAAAATCCCCGCCGTGAAAAAAGCGGAGGTGTATTTGGGACTCGACGGTCTGTTAAAAATCAAAGTTGAAGAACGCACACCCATCCTATTCGTCCAAAACAACAAAGGGCAACAATTTTATGTCGATACCAACGGCGTAGTGATTCCCAACACCCCAACCACGAAATTTTGCGATGTGCTCGTGGCCAATGGAAATATCCCCGTAATCATGGAAGGTGGCAAGATTGTGAGCGGCGAAATCACCCGCAATGTGATGCAAGTGGCCAAGTTTGTATCGGCCGACAGTGTGTGGAACGCGCAGTTTCAACAATTGTATGTAGATAATTACAACGACGTGATTTTGATTCCCCGTGTAGGAAGACATAGCATTGTTGTAGGCAATGGCGCAAACCTGCCCAAAAAGTTCGAAAACCTCCGTCTTTTCTACGATCAAGGCCTCAAGAGTGCAGGCTGGGATCATTATAAAAGTGTAGACATTTCGAACCTCAATCAGGTAGTAGGTCAGCGCACCGGCCAAGAAAACATACACAAAGAACCAAAAAAGTCCAATTAATAGAACACCCCTAATCAATACATATGGCTATCAATAACAATATCATCGTAGGACTCGACATCGGCACAACCAAGGTGTGTGCAATTGTCGGCCAAATGGCCGAAAACGGCAAATTGAACATCCTCGGCATGGGAAAAGCCCCAAGTCAAGGTGGAGTATCTCGAGGCATGGTTGCCAACGTTGCAAAAGCAGTGACCGCAATACAATCTGCCGTAGAAGATGCCATCAAACAAAGTCAAGTACAGGTGAAAACCGTATTTGTAGGTATCGCAGGACACCACATAAAAAGCCTACAGCACCGCGGAACCTTGAGCCGTAAGCAGTGGGACGTGGAAATCACCGAGGACGAACTGTACAAATTGGAAGTGGAAATGGAAAACTTGGCATTATCACCAGGATTGGAAATTCTACACGTACTTCCCCAAGAGTATCGCATCGATGGCGAAGAAGGTATCAAAGACCCCGTAGGTCGTGTAGGTGTTCGCGTAGAATGCAATTACCACATCATCACAGGCGAAACTTCTGCCGCAAAAACCATCTTCATGGCCGTTCGTAGAGCAGGCCTTGAAATCGCCGATTTGATCGTAGAACCCGTAGCCTCCGCTGCCGCTGTATTGAGCGAGCCTGAAATGGAAGCCGGTGTTGCATTGATCGACATTGGTGGTGGTACAACCGACATTTGTATTTTCGACGATGGAGCGATCCGTCATACCGCCATCATCCCAATCGGTGGTGATCGCATTACCAAAGATTTACAGGAAGCCTTCGGGATTCTTAAGGACCAAGCTGAATTCGTGAAAGTAAATTACGGCAGCTGCTTCCCAACCGAAGCGATGAAAAACGAAGTCGTTGTAGTCCCCGGACTTCCCGGCAGAGCGCCCAAAGAAATTTCGTTGTATGCCATTTCTCAGGTGATTCGCGCCCGTGTGGAAGACATCATCCAAAAGGTTGATTTCGAGATTGTTGTCTCTGGAATTCGTCACAAATTGGCTGGCGGTATCGTTTTAACTGGCGGTGGATCATCGATGAAAGACATCACCCAATTGTTCAACTATTTCATTGGATTGGAAGTGCATATTGGTTCGCCCGGACATCGTTTAGGCAAGGCCATGATCGATGAGGTTCGAAACCCTATGTATGCCACCAGTATTGGTTTGGTGTTGAAAGGGTTTGAATTGGCAGCAAAGAGCGAAGCAATCCAGCTCAATAACGAGTTTATCGTAAAGCAAGAAGTACCTGTTTCTAACAGCGATGGTTTTCTTGACGATGTTGAAGCAGAAATAGCACAAACAGGTCAATTAGATTTCGGAAACACACCAGAAGCACACGGAAAAAATGGCTTTGGGATTTTCGGCGGTGGCTGGTTCAATAGCAACAAAGGCATCATCAAAGACATCAAGAATTGGATGCAAGATGGCGAGGACTTCCAAGAATAATCAAGACATATATATTTAATGGTATGATTATGACAGGATTTGAACCCGCAGTAAATAAAGTACGAGGCAACCTCATCAAGGTCATTGGTGTGGGCGGTGGTGGAAGCAATGCCGTTAACCACATGTTCCGCCATGGGATTGAAGGCGTTGACTTTTATATATGCAATACCGATTTACAGTCCCTCCACAGCAGCCCCATCCCTAATCGTTTGCAATTGGGTGCCCAGCTTACCGAAGGTTTAGGTGCCGGATCAATGCCTGATATGGGTGAAAAGGCCGCCATGGAAAATATGGCCCAGATTCGCCAGATCATGGAGGACAATACCAAAATGGTTTTTATCACCGCAGGAATGGGTGGTGGAACTGGAACCGGTGCCGCGCCGGTGATTGCGAAAATCGCAAAAGAATTGAGTATCCTTACCGTGGGAATTGTGACCCTACCTTTTGAAGACGAAGGTCCACAAAGAATTGACCAAGCCCGCGAAGGATTAGAAAAATTACGTCCGCATGTTGATGCCTTGCTTACCATTTGCAACGATCGCATCGTAGACATGTACGGCGACTTAACAATTACACAAGCTTTCTCAAAAGCAGATGATATCCTGTGCACTGCAGCACGTGGAATCGCCGAAATTATCACCAAACCCGGTCAGATCAACGTAGATTTCATGGATGTACAAACCGCCATGAGGGATAGTGGTAGAGCCATTATGGGAACCGGGATTGCAGCGGGTGAGAATCGCGCTGAGAATGCAGTAAGGATGGCTTTGGACAGCCCACTGCTCGACAATACAAGAATTCAAGGTGCGCAGCATTTGTTGGTAAATTTCACTTACGGACATAAAGAACCGGTGATGAGTGAGATCTCCAAAGTGAAAAAATACCTACAAGAAGAGGCGGGCAATACGGCCCACTTGAAAATGGGCATTACCAAAGATGATAGCCTCGGAGACGATATTGCAATTACAGTAATCGCAACAGGATTTGAATCCCGCGACCATGTCAATGCGAATTTGTTTAGCCAGCAACAAGAGGTAGTGATTGCGGCTCCGGTTGCCCCTGCTACAGTGGTTCAAAATCCTTATGGCTTTAATGGTGGTAATCCGAATTTATCAGAGCGACCTGCATTCAATACCGGTGGATTTCAGAGCGGAAACCCCAATCTTTCAAAACCAATAGGTTCTGGATTGGCAGGCAACAGCGACTTGCCTAATGACAACGCGAGGAATCAACCGCCATTAGGCAATCCCATATCAAACAGCGAGAACAATCAAGCCAATCTTTTTAGCATCCCGCAGAACCCGAGCGTAATTAACCACGTTCCTAGCAGTTTTGGAAATAGCGATAGCGACGAGGACCCAATGAATCCGATTGATGTCACTCCGAAACCCTTCACCGCCGAAGATCCATTTGAAGATCCATCAGCCCAAGTTTTTCGCGACACACACCTGGAAAATGGAAGAAGCCATAGAGAAACTTTATTAGACAGTGATATTGATGTCCCAGCCTACATGCGTCGGGGAGTCAATCTCGAAGCAGCCCCTCACAGCCAATCTCAACTGGTGAGTAAAATCACCATTGGCGAGGAAGACCCAATGAATGCACGCGATTTAACGGTAAAACCGAATCGCCACTTGCACGATAACGTGGATTGATAGCCAAAATAATCCAACAGCAAATGAGCCATGCCTTACGGTGTGGCTTTTTTGTTTTCAATTAAATGTGGCTCGGGAAATTGGAGTAAAGACTTAAGTATTGCTGAGCGATCGACAATGAACCGTAATTAGCCACCGCCGCATTTCTGCTCGCCTCTTGCATTTTGATTCTCTTGGATGGCTCCATTCTCATGTACGATGCGATGCCTTGGATAAGGGACTTCACATCCATCTTCTCGGCTAGCCATCCAGATTGATGAACACCGCTTGGCGAAATCATTTCAGGTATACCACCCACCGCAAATGCTGCCACGGGGACCCCGCAACTCAAACTCTCCATGATTGTGGTTGGCAAGTTCTCTTCATGCGATGTGGTCACGTAAACATCGGCCTGCCAATAGGCATCGCGCATCTGCTTTGCATCAGAAATAAATCCAAGTTCCTTTACCGCGCACTTCAATCCCAAACCACCATTGGCAAGTCGATTCTCACCTACTACCAAAGCCATAATATCATTAAATCCTAACTCTACCAACCCATTACAGACAGACCTGAACTCGGCGAATCCTTTGGCAGGATTGCCTAGGTTAGCCGCCGCAAACATCAAAACAAAAGGATAATTCATTGGACTCTTCATTGAATTCGAACCACGCGGCTTAAAATAATCCGTATCTATGGGATTGGGAACGACCTTAATTTCGGGCATTGCAAGCGCACCTCCAATACCGATTAATTCATTTACTATGCCACTATTATCAGCCTGTCTTTTTAACCAAGCACTCGGCGTAACAAATTGAAGTCGACCGCCTGCATTCGAAAAAATTCTCTTTTTTGCCTTGAAAACTTGGTTCGACAAATCCGATTGTCCCGGCTGCTTTAAATACTGACAATTACCACAATCACGGGTAAAATTATCACACCCTCTGGGATGGTAACAACCGCCTGTAAAAGGCCACATATCATGACAAGTCCACACGATTTTCTTACCTAAACCCAAGAGATCTTCCAATCCACTCAAGCTCACAAAGCCTTTGTTGACCCAATGAAGATGAATGATATCAGCATCTTGTACCGCCTTCCAATTGGCAACATTTACGCCCGTTTTGCCATGACTAAAGGCAAATCGAATGGATCTGTTTGCCTCGAATCTCAGGAAATCCAATTTCTCCAAGGCATGCAATCCAAAGGCCCATTTTTTCTTTAACCAAGTATTGGCCCACAAATGAAAATCCCCCTCCCCACCATCAAAAACCCAGTGCTCGCTAGAAACTCCCTCGAGTCCATTGAGCGCATCACTGAGTCGCTGCGCAGCAACAAACGCCCCACCCGAAGAAGACGCATTGAGATGCAATATTCGCAGTGGTTGGGATGTCATATCAATGCAAGTTAAAGTAAATTAATATACCCTTATCCTTTACTTGGCTTAGCAACAGGATCTAGATCGCTTACGCGCAATGTCTTACTGAGGATTAACGATAAAAAGAAGGCAACCACCATCAAGCCACCACCCACCAAATAGGGCAAAGTGGAAAATTGATGATATAATACCATGGCAATAAATGGTCCGAACGCGCGAGCCAAAGAACTTGTACTTTGCAACAAACCCAACATTCTACCTTGAGATTCGGGCGGCGTGTTTCGACTTACCAAAGAATTGATCGCAGGCATCATCAACCCGTTACCCAATGAAAGCAATACAATCGAAATAGCCTGGACCACATAAAATGCATTTCCCGCTTCAGGCAATGGAATAATCATTAGTCCCATCGCAATGGCAGGACAACCCCATAAAAGCATCCTGCGCACACCCACTCGTTTGGTGAACACGCCAATAAGTCCCCCTTGAACAATAGCGCCACAGATTCCAATAAAACCAAAGATATTTCCGATCCCCGCCGGTGTCAATAGATACTTTTCCTTCCATAAAACACTTGAACTTCCGTACATCATACTAAAGGCAGCGATATAAATGAAATTGATCACGAACAACTCACCAATCACATCCAATCTCCAAACAGTAACCAAGCCTTTGAATGTATCGGAAACCTTGCGCTTGTGTGCTGATTTTGACTCCAAACTCTCAGGCAACATAAACCAAGCCAACACAAAGTTTAATGCGCACAAGGCCGCAGTAAAGAAACCCACCCAACGTAAACCATATTCACCGCCAGCGTGGTAAAGCCAACCCCCGATAGGCGGACCAAAGACGAAGCCTAAACCAAAGGCGGCGCCAATAATCCCCATTCGCTTGGCACGATCCTCAGGCGGCGTAATGTCGGCTATGTAAGCCTGTGCCGCCGCAATGTTCGCACTTCCAAAACCCGAAACAACCCTCGCCAACAACAGAAATACGAAGCTAGAACTGAGTCCGAACAATATATAACCAACAATGTTGAAGAGGATACTCACTAGCAGTATCGGCCTGCGGCCGATACGATCCGACAGTGATCCAAAAATGGGTGCAAATAAAAATTGAATGATTGAAAACGATCCAACCACAACACCCACAGCGACATCCGGATTGAACGGCAACGTGGAACCAGTGGCCAAACTCTTTGCCAAATTTGGCAAAATGGGTATTACCACTCCAAAGCCCAGAAGGTCAATGAAAATGGTTAAAAACAGAATTAATATTCGCTTATCCTTCATGTGTGAATTTCAATTTTGGGGCAATCCAAGAATCAGCCAACGGCAATGCCAAACCACCCTTTTTCAAATCCCCCAAGTTACTCGCAAGCATATTGATACTTGACGTATTACTATCAATCTCACCACTATCCAACCCCACCTGAATTTCTGATTTATTTAAAATGCAAATATCATCGCCCTTCAAGATCCAAACCAAGGTCCGTTGAAAAAAATCCAAATCAAACTTTCCCTTTTGCGATTGTAGCAAATGAAAAACCTTATCGATGCTGCAGCCACTAGGCGCCTCTTTAGACTCATCAACAGCAACAATCAAAATACAGCGGTGCAGTAAACAAAAATCAGCCGTCAAACCCTTCCCGTGCGCTTGCCAACCCGACACAAAATCAACCATCTGACCTTGGATTGAAACCGCTTCTGCATCGGTTAGAGTCCGTTGAGCGCCAAACAACCACACCCGAGAAGATCCGGGAAGTAAAATATTTTCGATGGGATTTCGCTCTGGCGTCAAAATCAGGATTTTAAGGACCCATTCACGATTTCCGCGATATCCAATACCTGCACCTGATCCTCTTTTTCAAAATGCTTGGTACCATCGCGCATCATCGTATTACAGAAAGGACAATTAACAGCAATGATTTCCGCACCGGTTGCCAACGCTTCCTCCGTGCGATTCACATTCACCTCTTGATTCCCTTTTTCAGCTTCTTTAAACATTTGTGCTCCACCGGCTCCACAACAAAAACCATTGGTTTTGCATCGTTTCATCTCAACTAAATCAACATCCAAGCGATCCATCACCATTCGCGGTGCCTCGTAAATCCCGTTGGCCCGACCCAAATAACAACTGTCGTGGTAAGTGATTTTTTTGCCCTGATAAGCCCCACCCTCAATCGCGATTCTACCGTCAGTCAACAATTCGTTGATCAGTTGCGTGTGATGTATCACTTCATAATTCCCACCCAAATTGGGGTATTCATTTTTCAAGGTATTAAAACAATGAGGACATGCTGTTACGATGCGTTTCACCGCGTATCCATTGAGAACTTCGATATTTTGCATCGCTTGCATTTGAAATAAAAACTCATTTCCGGCACGCTTTGCTGGATCGCCAGTGCAACCTTCTTCAGCGCCCAATATGGCGAACTTGACACCGGCTTGGGTTAAAATATTTGCGAAGGCCCGACTCACTCGCTGGGCTCTTTCATCGTAACTCCCAGCGCAACCCACCCAGAATAAAATCTCGGGGGTTTCACCAGCGGAAACATACTCTTGGATCGTTTTTACCGACATCGACATAATGATGCAATTTCGGCCATTGAAAGGAAATGGTCAACGCAAGTATTCCACATCAAAAAAGAATGTATTGATTTGAAAAATGGATTAAACATTGGAGCAGATTAAAAATAAAAAAAGGAGGGCGGCCTGCGGCCGCCCTCCTTTAGCTCGATCAATTATTTACATCAATAACCAGAACCACCACTTCCAACAATTTCCTGAACAGCACACGCCATAAAAGGAACCTGAAACTGCACACAATATTGCTGAAACGGCCCGGCCTTCATAAATCCTCCGCCATCGGTCTCATTCATCGACGAAACCCAACAATCTCGGATTTTACCAAGCTCTTCCAAAACCGTTGATACCATGTCAGCGCCCTCTTTAGGATCCAATTCCGCGACAGGAATACCCTTCTTTACCATGTAGTCAAAGGCCTGACCAGAATAAGCGTAAAGGTATTTTACCGTTTCATTGTCCTTGCTAGACGACAACGAAAAAATATTAACCTTGGCACCGAACATCTTCGCCAAAACCGATACCCGATAGAATTTCTGTCGAGATTCAGAATTAGAATCCAATAGCATCAAAATATTCCTTGGCGCCACCCACTTCGTGTGATGGTTGAAAAAGATCATCGGATTCTTAAACTTGCTTACACAGGCCGCCATTCCGCCACCTATCAAGCCCGGCACCTTCGGCTCAGCAAATACAAATGTCATTTCTGCATCGATATTGTTGGCTGTTTTGACACTGGTTGACCAAAATTCTCCTGATTTTTCGAAGATCGTCAAATCTCGGTACGCACGCTTCTTGAGATCATCCACAAGGGCTTGCGTAATTCCGGCGTTGGCAGCATTCTGCAACCAAATCAATTCGCCTTTGAACCTGCGCGCCACCGAAAAAATAGCATCGCATATTGTTTGTTGATTTTGGGTACTGTCTGATGTAAATAAAATTTTTGTAGTAGTTTCTTCCATAGGCAGATATTAATTTTACACCGAATTTCTACTAGAAAATCCACAAAAACAAGTGATTATAAGTTATTTACAAGTTTTTTATCTAAAAATAATAAATATTTCATTGAAAGGCTTTTTTTACATTACTCTGACATTGCTCTTTGGCACTCCCTTCACCCTATTCGCCAACAACGACCCGTCGAAACCCATCAAACCGCCACATTATCGGGGTCTATGCGTTTTAAACGATTCATGCGCCTGGTTTTCCGGCAGCAAAGGCACCGTTATCCGCACCACCGATGGAGGCAAACATTTCGATACGATTTCTCCGCGACCCACCAACACCCGATTCACCGATTTCCTTCCCTATGGCAAACAAAGCGTTGAAAATTACAATCAGGTTTCCGATGCTCCAATTTCCTTATGGCGAAAGGACTACCGCGACATTTGGGCAAAAAACGAGAAAGAAGCCGTGATCATGAGCGCTGGTGATTCTGCCTTAATTCTCAAGACGATGGATGGCGGAAAAAACTGGACGATCGTTTATACCGATTTTAGAAAAGACATCTTTTTTGATGCCTTGGAAATAGATTCAAAGACCGGGATTGGCATGGTACTCGGTGATCCAATTAATACCCAAAAGCACTTTGCGGCTTTGTATACCACCGACTTTGGAAGTAGCTGGAATAATCTCCCAATTGGCGACTGGAATCTACCCCTCGATACGCTGGAGTCGTTCTTTGCTGCCAGTGGCACTTCACTTGTTATCATTGAAAGCAAGGTTAAAGCCGCCGATTCCTGTGTGAATTGTTTGGCTCGAACCAAGAATCTTACCGTTGGATTTGCTGGTGGCGGAATCAATCCCAGTTATCATATTGTAAAATTCAAACAGCAGACACGCCATACCAAGAAGCAAAATAAACGTTTCAATTTATCGATCTCCCAACCCCGCGTCGTATCCAATTTAATTATTCCAATGCCAATTGCTGGCGGACCTGGCTCGGGTGTTTACGGCATGTGCTTATCCGATGATGGCCGCATGATAGCCGTAGGCGGCAATTACACTTTACCCGATAGCTTCAATGGGGCTTCAGCGCATTCCACTGCTACCAATTTTGGCCTAAAATGGTCGGGCGGAATAGGTTTTCAAGGACATACCGGAGGATATCGAAGTGGAGTTTGTATTAGCCGACCAATCTTTAGTGAGCAATTACAGTCACATCCAACGCCGGCGAGAGTTCAAACGGGCATTCACAAACCAAACGACACAACTATGAATTCTCTCATTAAAAGCGGAAACAGAATCACCTTTTGCACAGGAACCAATGGAAGCGATATCTCCTCAGACAACGGGGGGACTTGGTATTCTATCCCGAAACAAACCCTGACGAGCGGCCTGTACTTTGAAGGGTCGTTTAACGCCTGCGCCTTTAGTTCAAAACACCTCTGGATGGTTGGCAATTCGGGCAAGTTTCAGCGAATTCCAATCTCCGATTTATTGTCGATGCGCATTAAATAATCGAAAAACAGTACTCAAACCCTTTATTTCACTTTGTAAACCACAAACTTCGCATTCTCAAAAGCCACAGGAAATTCAACTTCCCCTCCCATTAGCATTCCGCGCGACTTTGGCAAAATCCAATAATTGATACGCTTTGATACAAGACGTTTTTTTGCGACCCCCAAATCAAAAGGCTTGATATCCATCACTTCATCCGTTGGATTCACTGGAATATCCGTAGCCACTTTGAATACCTCCGCCCCTGTCACATAGCGCATTAAACGAGGTTTATGAAATGATATCCGCTCATTGGCCTTCACCGATGACTCAACAAATGAATAAACCTCTGTGATTTCCTTGGAAAACGCCTGATTGGTGTCTGTGGCAATATAATGTACTGCGGTAGCTAAACCCTGAATCAATACTATAACAGAAAGCGCGATGGCCCAATTTGATGATTTTCTCAAAGCTGAAACCCCAATTCGGACATTGACAAAAGGTCTTACCAACTGCCACAATTCCATCAAACCAACCACGACCAAAACTGCCAACATTGGAAAAATTACAAACAACAAACGAACACCTTGAAGGCTAGGCCAAGCGCAAAACAAAGTCAAATTCACACCCACAAAAGCCACAATTGGCAGCAGCTGCCAACCTCTCTTCACAATCGCCAATAAAATGATTGCCCAAACACAAAGCGCTAGTAAGCTAGTTGCCCAAGCGCCTAATGTTGCTTCGATAATGGTCGAAAAATGCCAAAGTGGATACGTCCCAATCATTTTAAAATACAAACCCATATTGGAAAACACCTGTGCCGGTGTCACGGATTTAAGCATATTCATATAAACGGGACCATGTCCTAGATCGTTTTTCAAAGCCAGCAACCCACACAATCCACCCAACACAAACACCAAAATCAGATTCCCATTGGCTCTCAATCCACCATAGAATTTGGGATTCTCCTGCCATACCAACAAGACCCAAGGCACAAGAAGAAACACCCCATTTGTTCTCGTTGATGTTGCCATGAACACCAAAAGTCCCAGGGTTAAATTCTTTGCCAAACTATTCCTCCATTGCGAATAGAGCAAAAACATAAACACACCCGCCAATCCCGCAAACCAAAGGTCCGATGTCAGACGGTTCGCCGCCTCCCAAATTTTTGGATGCCAAATCACCAAAACTAATGATAGCATAACCGGAACCATCCTATCCTCAAACAACAAACGGAACCAGCGATACACTGCCACCATGCAGAGAATAAAAATCGAATAATGAAAAAACTTCAATCCCACAAAACCCCAAATATCGATGCCCCGCATAGGCAAACTCATCAAAACTGGAAATCCTTGGGGATACAAATACGGACCAATGACACCATCCGACTGATCCATGCAAACCTGATTGGAAATTGCCAATTCCTGCATGCCACCTCTAACCCAACAACGCGCTTGATGCAAATACAAAATGAAATCATCGCCCCATTCATGACCGGGATCTATACACAACCAACCGCCAATCAACGCGATAAGAAAAATGCCAAAAACCAACCATTGCGTTTTGATGTTTCCAGCCATTTCGATAGATTAATCCTTTTGATACACCGCAATCACACTCAGTCCCATTTTATTCAAAACTACTTTGTCGGCAATTTTAAAAATGGGAGTAAGCACGTTGTATAATTTCATATTGGATTCTGGAATCAATTTCTTCTTCATTACAGAACCTACTAAAAACCATCCAAAGATTCCCGCAAAATTGAAGTACCATGAACGAATCAACTTTGCGCCCGTGGTTGGAAAAATACCCAACAAACGGCTCTTCGTGTAACGTTTAAAATGCTCCAAAGCGACATCAAATCCATTGTATAGCCATTGGTACGCGGGCACCAAAATAATGATCTTACCCCCCGGCTTCAATAGTTTAATCATATTCTCAATCGCCAACTTATCATCTTTGATATGCTCTACCACATTTAACGCAAAAACAGCGTCGTAGGTCCCCAGCTTATCACCATGCATTTCAACAAATCCATCAGCAACAATATCCATATCTAAAACGGCGCGTTTTTCGAAAGACTTTTTCAAGTACGACCTATACTGTTCACGGATATCGCTTAAATCAATATCCATCCCATCGCGATCAAAAAAGTAGGATATATTCCCAATTCCACTGCCAATCTCTAAAATCTTCCCTTTACAATGTGGAACAACCTGTTGATACATCCACTCATTGAATTTATCTGCCTCTGCGATCGCCCTCAGGTTCTCTTCACCCTCAAAATCAAACTCCTTAAAATTATCTTGATTCCCCATTTTCTATTTAAATAACCCGTATTTCACAATACAATAAATGGCCCTAAATCCATCTTTCCAACCAATTTTCTTGCCCTCGGCAAAGGTCCGACCGTAATAACTGATTCCCACTTCGTAAATTCTCGCCCCCTCAACTCTAGCAATCTTAGCCGTCACCTCTGGCTCAAAACCAAATCTCCTCTCCTGTAATGTCAACCCCTGAATCATCTCCGTCCGGAACATTTTATAACACGTTTCCATATCGGTTAAATTCAAGTTTGTTGTCACATTGCTCATAAACGTCAGCATCTTATTACCCAAAGAATGCCAAAAGAACAGAATTCGATGCGGCTTTCCACCAATAAAACGACTTCCGTAAACAACATCTGCAAAACCATCAACGATTGGCTTCAACAAAATATTGAATTCATTGGGATCGTACTCCAAATCGGCATCTTGAATAATCAAGACATCGCCGGTGGCTTTGGCAATTCCTGTATGCAGCGCTGCGCCCTTGCCTTTGTTGATTTCGTGATGAAAAATCTGCAATCCTAATTGTGGATGATCCGTTGCATATTGCGCCAACACAACCTCCGTTTCGTCGGTACTACAATCGTTCACAATAATGATTTCTTTCTCAATCCCATCAATAAGCGTTACCTCTCCAACCTTATTTAATATACGATGAATCGTCTTCGCTTCATTATAAGCTGGAATTACAATAGATAGTTTTTTGATGCTCATGACCTAAAAAACAAAATTAAGGCAAGATGTTGTAAAATACTGAGGTCGTTGCATTATTTCCAACACAAAATTGACGTTTTACAAAGATCACCAAAGAAAGCAAACTCATTTTTATTTCACAATATGCCTTAACATCTTTGAGCCGTGAAAGAGTTTGGATTACAACGCATTTGGGAAAAATTGGCTTTTCAGCCGCAGTATTTAGCCACCGATAATGGTCAGCCATTACAAATCATAAATCAAGGGGAATGGAATAATCAAAATGGGCCCGACTTCCTCAACGCCGAAGTCGTCATCAACGGAATCCATTGTTTTGGCGCAATTGAAATCCATGTCAACGCCAGCGATTGGTATGTTCACAACCACCATACAGACCCCAGATACAATGGTGTAATCCTACATGTTGTTTGGCAAAACGATCGACCTTGTTTCACCCAAAGCAAAGACCCCATCCCCTGTATTTCCATAAAATCAAGGGTATCAAAACTCAACTTATCCAATTTCAATTCCTTACCATCGCTGCCCTGCGCCCAACAAATTACTGCGATATCGGAAAGCCTCTTAACGCAACAGTTGCAATTGGCATTGACCCAAAGAACCCAAGGGAAAATGGAACGGCTGATCCATGCGCACAATCAACTCAATCAAGACTGGTGGCTCACCGCACTGTATGCATTCATGTCGGCCTGGATAGGCAAAGCAAACCAACACAACTGCATCGATATTTGTAAATCGGTAAAAAAATCGCTCATTCTACGAGCAAAATCAGAAAACGAAATCATTGCCTATCTGCTCGGAACCAGTGGCCTATTGTCGATAACTAAACACGACACATACACTGAATCGCTGAAAAAAACTTTTCAATACCAAGTCCTAAAGTTCGATGTCAATGCGCTTGATTATTTGCAATGGAACAACCGGCAAGTCAGACCCCCATCGTTCGCCCCAATTCGGCTGGCTCAATTTGGCAGTTGGCTCTTTCAGATCAAAGGAGAATTATCGCAATTTTTCAACATCCCGAACCAAGAAAACATTGATTCAATTACCAAAAAGGGATTTCAATCCAATCTAAGTGAGTATTGGGACAAACACTACGAATTTGGCAAACCATCCGAGAAGCACAACCCTAACAATGGCCAGGAGCATGCAAAAAAGGTGATCCTAAATGGGCTAATCCCGCTCTGGAACACCCTGGCAAAGGAAACCCACAAACCCGAATTCCAAATAGCGGCCGAGCAATTACGATCCGCGATCCCATCGGAAACCAACACAACGACAACAAAAATGTCGGCCTTTCACCGTTGCAAGCCACCCAAATCCAACTCAGAATGGAGTCAATCCCTGATTGCACAACATCAATTGTATTGTAAGCCCTTAAAATGTGCACAATGTTTAATTGGCGATGCGATAATCAATGTTCCATTCATGAAACAGGAATCGTAACTTTGTTGAACTAGCAATGAAAACCGATATCATAATCATTGGCGGAGGCATTGTGGGATTGTCCACGGCCTACCAACTTTTACAACTCAACCCCGATTTAACCGTAACCATTTTAGAGAAGGAAAACGCAGTTGCCAAACATCAAACAGGGAACAACAGTGGCGTAATTCACTCTGGAATTTATTATAAACCGGGCAGCCTAAAGGCCCAAAATTGTCTTCGCGGTTATGATATGTTGATTGATTTTTGCAAAGCGCAAAATATCGAATACGACCTATGCGGTAAAATCATTGTCGCCATCAAACCCGAAGAAATTGCAGGACTAGAGGCTTTATATCAAAGAGGAATTCAAAATGGCTTATCCGGATTGCGATTTTTATCAAAAGACGAAATCAAACAATACGAACCCAATTGCGTAGGCATAAAAGGTGTTTTTGTACCCCAAACGGGTATTGTTGACTACAAGCAGATTGCCGTAAAGTTGGCTGAAAATATCAACCTAAATCCCAACGGAAACATTATTTTAAATTCAAAAATCCAAGCGATTGTTGGCAACGAACATGGGGCCGTGGTTCACACCGACACTGAGAGATATGAGGCCCGATTGGTTATCAATTGCGCGGGGCTTTATTGCGATAAAGTAGCGGCCATGGCAGGGGAAAACCTCAACATGAAAATCATCCCATTCCGCGGGGAGTATTACGCCATCAAACCCGAAAAAGCACATTTAGTAAAGAACTTAATATATCCCGTACCTGATCCAAATTTCCCATTCTTGGGAGTTCATTTTACTCGTAGAATCAGTGGTGAAATCGAGGCAGGTCCAAATGCTGTATTTGCATTCAAAAGAGAGGGTTATAAGAAAACGGATTTCAAGTGGAGTGAATTCTGGGATGCGATTTCTTTCGCTGGCTTTAGAAAAGTGGCGAGCAAATACTGGAAAACTGGACTTGGCGAATACCATCGTTCTTATTTCAAACCCGCCTTTGTAAAAGCACTGCAACAATTGGTTCCATCCATCACAGAGGACGATTTAATTCCGGCGGGTGCTGGAGTTAGGGCGCAGGCTTGCGATAAAGATGGTGGCCTAATCGATGATTTCTACATTCAAGAATCCACCTCATTCATTCACGTGCTCAACGCACCAAGTCCAGCCGCAACGAGCTCATTATCTATTGGTTTGGAGGTCGCTGAACGAGCAATGAAAAAATTGAATTGACGGAAACTGAATTGATGCGAAATCGAATTAATGCATGAGGAAGCTAGGCTAGTTTTATCTTGATATAGATACATCGACACAACAATTGAACAAGGAACAACTCATACCCGTTCTACAGAAATATTTACCCAGCGGTAGTGAACACTATGCCGCCGATTTGATGTCGCACCACAAAATCCAATTGCGCATCAAAAACCCCCGATTAACCAAACTCGGCGATTACCGTCCGCCTACCAATGAAAGTAGTCATCGAATTTCCATTAATCGCGATTTAAACCCCTTTTCATTTCTAATCACTTTCATGCACGAGGTTGCGCACTTGGTCAACTTTGAGAAATCTGGACCCCGCGTACCGCCTCACGGCATCGAATGGAAAAGAGAATTTCAGGTGGTGAGCACACCCATCATTCAGCAAAATCTGCTACCAAACGACGTACATTCCGCGCTAAATCGTTACCTGAAAAATCCCAAAGCGAGCAGTTGTACCGATGCCAATTTGGTTCGCACTTTAAAAAAGTACGACGCATCCCAAGAACATATGCTCGTGGAGGAAATCCCATCGAATGAAATTTTTGAAACGCAGGACGGCAGGCGATTCATGAAACTAGAAAAAATGCGTACCCGCTTCCGCTGTCAGGAATTAAAGACGGGCAAAATCTACTTGGTCCCCGGGCTGATGCAGTGTAAACCGGTCTTAAATCGCTAATTTCACATATTCAAACGATGCACAATCACAGTCACAGCGCACCACAAGAAAATATGGGCCCCAAATACCTTTGGGGAATTGCGTTAAACCTCACTTTCGTTGCTGTTGAATTTGGCTACGGATTAAAAATCAATAGCTTATCACTGCTCGCCGATGCTTGGCATAACCTGGGCGACGTGGCAGGTTTAGTGATTAGTCTGGTTGCTTTCACCATGGCAGCCAAACAACCCACAAATATTTATACATACGGTTTTTCCAAGGCCACAATTCTTGCTTCGTTAGCGAACTGTATTTTACTTTTTATCGCGATTAGTTCGATGGGACACGAAGCCTATGTCCGATTCTCCCACCCCGAGCCCACAATAGGAAGCACGGTGAGTTGGGTGGCTGGTGTAGGTGTTGTGATCAACACGTTAACAGCACTCCTGTTCATTAGCAATAGCGAACTCAATTCCCGATCCGCCTTCTTACACATGGCCGCCGATGCCGGTGTCAGTTTGGCTGTATTGATTGGCGGATTATTGATCACCTATACGGGCATCGAAATGATCGACCCAATACTGGGTGTTCTCGTTTGCTTGGTAATATTGGTTGGGACAATAAATATTTTTAGGCAGAGTTTCCGGCTGAGTTTGGATGGGGTTCCTGAGGGCATCGACATAACCGTTGTAGAAAAGCGAATACTTCAAATTCCAGGGGTAAAGAGCATCGAACACCTGCATATTTGGGCGTTGAGTACTACAAGGAATGCAATGACAGCACATCTTATGATGGATGACACATTGACTGCCTCAGAACAAGAGGCCATTAAAGATCGTGTACGGCACGAAATTGAGGGTGAAAATGTCCACCACTGCATACTAGAAACGAGTCTGGTTTAAATTACAATCCCAATACGCGTTCTTCGGGCTTTTTGCCATCGAACATCATTTCAGGATTTTCAAGCAATTGCTTCACGCGAACTAGGAAACTGACGCTTTCACGACCATCGATGATTCTGTGATCATAACTCAATGCCAAGTACATCATGGGGCGAATTACAATCTGTCCGTTTTCAACCACGGGACGCTCAACGATGTTATGCATTCCCAATATTCCACTTTGAGGGGCATTGATAATGGGGGTGCTCATCATTGAACCAAAAACACCACCGTTGGTGATTGTAAATGTTCCACCGGTCATCTCATCCAAACTCAATTTATTATCACGGGCTTTGGTAGCCAAACGCTTCACTTCCTTTTCGATTTCATCCAACGACAATTTCTCGGCGCTACGAATCACAGGCACCACCAATCCTTTGGGAGCACTCACTGCAATTGATACATCGCAATAATCATGATAAACAATCTCTTCTCCTTCGATGCTAGCATTCACGGCTTTCCATTCCATCAACGATATACAACAAGCGCGGGTAAAGAAGCTCATAAATCCGAGTCCTACGCCGTGGGTTTCTTCAAATTTCTTTTTATATTGGGCACGCAAATCCATGATTGGCTTCATGTTCACCTCATTGAAGGTGGTAAGCATGGCGGTTTCATTTTTCACGGCTACAAGTCGACGGCTCAAGGTTTTACGCAGGTTAGACATCTTCTCACGACGTTCACTGCGCGCGCCACCCGTTGGGGACATAACGCCACCCATCGCTACGATGGCTTCTAAAGCGTCTACTTTCGTCACACGTCCGCCAGCACCAGTACCTTTTACCTGACTCGGGGTGATATTATATTGTTGCAACAATTGGGCAGCTACCGGCGACACCAGTGACCAGTCTGAATCTGCTGCACTATGATTATTTGCATCTGCAACGCTATTGCCTTTGGCATCCGCAGTAGCAGTGGTTAATTCTGATTTGTTTGTATTTGAACCTGTTGGCACGGCTGCGATAGAGGAACTAGGCGATTCGATTTTCGCTGCCGGGGCTACTTCTGCACTTGCTGGACGCACAGCATCGGTATTGATAACGGCGATTACGGTATTAATAGCAATGGTATCACCGATGTTTCCAATCAGTTTTTCGATTACACCTGCTTTTTCTGCATTTACTTCAAATGTTGCTTTGTCGCTTTCAAACTCTGCCAACGGGGCATCCATTTCTACCCACTCGCCTTCTTTCACCAACCAATTGGCGATTGTCACTTCACTCACAGATTCGCCTGGTGCCGGTACTTTTATTTCGATTGACATTGATATTTCTGCTGATTTGCCTAGCAAAGTTAGGCAAAGGATTCGGTTTGTAAAAGTTGGCATAAAAAAGCCAGGCGATTTATCTCATTATCCCGTCCCGAAATTTACTAAGAACCGATGAAGACATTAAACCCCCGGCTCGCTTTCCATATCTCCACCACATAATCATCAAAATCAGAGCGCAAAGTATCCTCCGCTTCCACGGAGTGTTGAATGTAAAATTGTTTGTTAAAAATTAGCGGTTGCTCCGCAGCCGCAGCACCCCACACCGTATCAATCCTTTTGTTCTTTTCACCTCTTACCTCGCCAAAATACTGCACAAACGAAGTCTCTTTTATCACCCGTGCAAAACCCTCCAAATCACCTGCAATTAAACCCCGAATCCGCATCAACTCCTCCTTCTCCGGCATATAAACACCGCTGTATATCCCGCACTCCTCCGGACCCACCTGGATATACAGTCCGCCCGCACCCATTTCCTTCCTCCCGCCAATCTGTATGGCCGCCGCACAATGTAATTTATAGGGCGACTTATCCTTCGAAAATCGAACGTCCTTGTTGATCCGAAAAATACATTGCTTGGCCTCCAATCCTTCAAAACGAGGGTCAATCGCCGACATTTTAGCTAAAACCGAAGTAACGAATTCCAAAAACAACGACTTCACGTCGCGCTCGTATCTGCCGCGATTTTCATCAAACCACGACTTCTGATTGTTGGCCGATAAACCAATAAAAAACTCATAAAACGCCTCCGTTAACCCCATCTCAATTTCCAGGAATTCCTTAACGCATAATCTGAATGAAACCGCGATGCTCCTCCCCCGTCTTATTGTGCTTCATGTGGTAGAAATAAATTCCCACCGGCAACTCAGCACCGCTCGCGTCCTTCCCGTTCCAATCGTTTTGATACGCATCAGAATGATAAACCAACTCACCAGCCCTATTGTAAATGTTTACCAAACGCTTATTGTATTCAAATAACTCCGTCAAATCCCAATACTCATTGTCGATATCCCCATTCGGCGTAATCAAATTCGGAATCCTAACCAACTCAGGATCTACAACCCTAACCCAAACCGTGTCGCGGAACAAGCAACCGTTGCTATCCAAAGCCAGTAACGTATAAACCATACTATCCGTAGGCCTTACAAAAACGGTCTCCAAAGTATCTGTTGATACCATAAACTTCTTGGGCGACCAACGCCAATTGGAACCGTTGTACCCATACAATTTCGCCAAAGTACCCCGAGCTATCACAGTATCCCTCAACGGATTCATGCGCAAAAGGAACTCATTGATAAACAATCCCAAAGAATCCAAACAACCCTGGGCGTCCCTCACCCTCAAAATATAAATCCCCTTTCCCAATCCCGTGGCTTTCGACGTGGTTTGCTTCATCGGATCGTCCCATTGATACGTTAATGGTGTAAAACCGCCCGTGCCATTCACCGATAAATAGCCCACTGAACTGCCCGCGCAAATCGAAGAATCATGCGCACCCAAACTCAAATTGATCTTCGATGGCGCAACAATTACCTTCACCGAATCATTATAAGGAATCGAACAGCCATCACTCACAACCAATCGGTATGTTTTACTCAGTAACGGCGTATCCAAAACCCCCATTGCGGAAATTTGCACGCCATCCAAAAACCATTTCCTCGTCATTGACCTTCCGCCACCAGCCGTAATTTGAACAATCGTAAAATCGCCATAACACAATATAGAATCACTCAATGCGATGCTTCCCGTAATTGCCGAAAGTCTATCAACCGTAAAAACCGACGTGTCATTCAATACCGTACAACCATCTTCCACGTGAACGCGATATACAGTTTTCCCAACGGCCAGAGGATTTACAACCACAGAATTACCAACCAAACCAATGCTGTCCCAAACAATTTTTCTGTTCGATGCAAGTCCGCCGGAATCCAAAAGGCTAACCGACATTTTCTCGCCATGACATAAAACAGAGTCCTTCACAGCACTCAAATACAGTGGGTTTCGCATCGTAACTTTCACCGAGTCGTAAACATCTGGCGAACAACCTTCACTCCCCGTGACATAATAGGTTGTCGTTACCGAAGGCCCCACCGTAATCACCGAAGCCTTTACCCCATTGCTCCATACTAGTGAATACGCTCCTCCACCATGAAGTCGGTTCCCACCTTTGATCGTCGACGCTAAATCAGCAGTCCGGCCTTGACAAATCAGCGTATCGTTTGACACCGACATGATCAGTGGCAAATAGGTATCCAAACGAGCACTGTCGGTCGCCGAAACCACCGTGCACCCGTCGGTTAATGTAAGGTATACTTTAATGGTATCTGTTAGGATGATGGATGTTAATGGTGAAGTCCCCAAACCATTCGACCATTGGTATTTATAGCCTGCGGTGTCGCCGCCCGAAGCTTTTGCGGCCAAGAACATGGTATCGCTGATACATACGGCTGTATCGGTTTGCATGATTTTCACGGTTAGGGGCGGTTTGACATAAATCGTTTGAATGGCGGTATCAGATTTTAATGCGCAGCCATCCCAAAGCACCACTGAAAATTGCTGCGTAGCCGCGGGGAATACAACCTGTGTTTTACCTCCCCCGGAAACCCCTGTGCCATACCATGAATAGGTATAGGGGGTGCTGCGGCCGCCTGCGGCGGCCGCCGACAACAACACCGGCCTTCCGTTGCACACAACCGTATCCTTGCGCAATCTGACATCCAACGGCTTAAACACACCCTCATATTCAACCTTAAATCCCTTGCCCGTAACAAACGGATCACTATACTGAATAAACCACAAAGCATTCCCCGAAATCGTCTTCCAAGCACCCGCCAATGGCAATGTACTACCCGAAAACTGACCCAATCGGTTCGAACCCGCAACCGAATTCTTGTACATCACCAACGAATCAAAACCCACCTCATAGTCCAAGACCTTGAAACGATATCGAATACTATCCGCTCCAGGTAATTTCAATTTAAACCTTACAATCTGATTGGCAATGTAATTGCCCTCACCGCCCTCGTCATAAACAAATCCCCTACAACCCACCGCACTATCCGTTCCCGTCTTAGGCAATAAAAATGCCTTACAAATATCAAAAGTGCTATCCACCTTCACGTACTGAACCTTCGATATCGAATCCTTCTTGCCCTTAAAACATCCATCCACCACCAACTTCACCGTGAAATTTCCATAACTCGTATAGGCATGTGATGTATTTGTAGTCGTTGCCGTCCCACCATCGCCAAAATACCATTTACTCGCCTTGTAATTCTCCGAATAATTCAAAAAATTCATCGTTTTACCCGTCGTGCATGCTACCGTATCCCCCGCAAAATTGGCTTTCACATAGGCCGAATCATATTTATTACCCACGCCGCAAACCCACCAGGCATTGGTAACCTGAATCACTTCATTGCTGCACTGACCATATAAATCCGCCGCCGATAAAATACTAAATGTCCTCGCATCAGCGTAAGTGGAACTACTCGTCAAGTAAACACTCAAATTTCGATACGCAATCTTCGCCGCCTTACCTATCCCCAACGAATCAATCTTAAACGCATTTCCCTTCTCGTTGGTTCCTGTAACTCCTTTTGCAATCAAATAATACCAGTAATTCTGTACGCCGCTATTTATGTGGACACCCCCATTATCACCTGCACCGGTATACCAACTCACACCTTTATAATATTTGGGATGACTAAATAAATTGGGATTAACCATACTCCGAATTCCATTGCCCGATGGCGTAATATCTTCCCCAATTCTCCAATTGAACTTCGTTGGCCTTGCCCATATTTCAACGGTCTGACCAAAAACGTCGCTAAAACTCTCATTCAAAGCACCGCTCTCATAACTATAAACCAAATTTGCAGTATTCGTTGTCACCGCGTGGGCGATTTCATGCCCGCATACATCCAAAGAAGTAAGTGGCGTAAATGTAGTCCCATCACCATCGCCATATGTCATTCGAGTACCGTCCCAAAATGCATTGTTGTAATTCGAATTGTAATGGACATAACTCAAGATCTTCGCACCATTTCCATCGTAACTATTCCTTGAATGCACATTCATAAAGTAATCATACGTCATCTCCGCACCCCAATGCGCATCCGTTGCCACCTCATCTTTATTGACATTCACATTATTCCAAGTATTGTCGGCATCCGTAAAATCAACCCCACCTGAATAGGTAGTCCCCTTCTTTAAATTATACGTTTCGATGCCGGTACCTCTGCCCATTTCCCGAAGTCGAAAATTGGTTGTAGACGTGCTATCCGTAATGATTTTCTGCGACCCACTGTATTTCGTTACCGCCGTCCCCTTGCTATCGCCATGCAAAATCAAATCGTTCGATGCGACAATCTCGCCGGTCTCCGCATCCACAAAAATCGACTTCCCTGCCAACGGTTCACTCGCCATCACATCAAACTGATAACAAAGTCGATGCGTGCCACCCAAACTCAACCCTTGAGCCACATAAATAAACTTGCCCTTAGGGAAATAGTTGGTATCCGCATTTCCTGTCGCCATTTGAAGCGCCTCGTTCTGACCTGCATCCTCCCAATAATATTTACTCGCCGGCAAATAAGTCAAAGCCAATTTCAACGCCGCGGCTTCTTCCAATACTTTTTTGCCTGAAAACTGAGATTCAGAGACAAAATCGCCATTTACCGACAAGATTTTCCCTTGTTTTGTATGAACGATACCCATCGATAAAAAAGCGGGAACCCCTAAGTAATATTGACGTATACGATAGTGGGTCTGACCCAAATCATCGGAAATTTCTTGGTACTTTCTCCATTCACTCTGCGATGTGTATTTGCCCAATTTTGACACCACCAATGGCCATTGTTCGGCGCTGGGCCGCTCACTTTCCTTGAAAACAACCATCTGAGAATTTGCCAAAACCTTGTGCGGTATTGACCCATTCATCAACACCTGCGCCTTTAATCCCCCCGCAACCAACAACACAAAGAACAATAAGAATCTGCTAGTAACCGATTGTACCATAAACTCAAAAATACAATAAAGATTGGAAATCAACAGCCAAATGGCATAAATCCCAAACAAAAAAGCCACCTACTAGATGGCTTCTGGTGCACGCTTAGGGATTCGAACCCCAAACCTTCTCATCCGTAGTGAGATGCTCTATCCAATTGAGCTAAGCATGCATTACTTTCCAAGGGTGCAAGGGTTGGTAACAACCCCGGAAAGGGGTGCAAATATAGCAAATTTTGTTGCAATTTCAAATGACTTATGGAAATTTCCATTCAAATCTGAACCCAAAAACCCATCAAATAACACACAATTTGTGTTAAATTGCGACACTGTTTATGAAAAAATCTATCGTCGTTGTAGTGGCTATTGCCTGTGCCATCGCCCCTGTCCTCAGTAACAAACCGCCAAAAAAACAAAAAGGCGCAACCCCCGCTCCCGCTGCAGAATCTGCCGCACCCGGAACCGATAAACCCAAAGACAAAGCGGCTACCATCGAAAGCAAAACCAAAAATTGTGTCAAAACAGACGGGCTATTCCCTCTTTATCAAGATAGCACCGATGGCAAATTATACCTTTTGGTGAACGCCAAACAACTCAATACAGAATTCATTCACTTTGCCTACACAGAAAATGGGGTCATCGCCGCCGGACTTCACCGAGGTCAATATCGCGATTCCCGCATCTTCAAAATCACCAAATTCTATGGCAACCTAGAATTCAGCCAAATCAATACCAACTACTATTTCAACCCTAGCAGCCCGCTTGCCAAAAGTCAAGAAGCCAACGTTTCCGATGCACCCCTTGCCTTTGAAAAAATCCTCGCAGAAAACAAGAAAACGGGCGACTATCTAATAGATGCCGACGAACTTTTTCTGTCTGAGAAATTGCATCAAATCAAAGAAGGCGGTCGCCCCGGCGCAGAAGGCTTCAAATTGGGTAACCTGGCCAAAGGAAAAACGCAGTACATCAAAATAAAGAATTACCCAGAAAACACGGACTTGGTGGTTCGTTATGTATACGACAACCCAGCACCTACTGGCGGAGGAGAAGACATCGCCGACCCCCGCTCTGTATCTATTGAATTGCAGCACAGCATCCTTGCCGCACCAAAAAACAATTTCAAATCTAGACAAGATGATCCGCGTATTGGATATTTTGCCGACCAAGTCAACGATATGACATCCCCCAATGCAACCAATTACCGCGATGTGATTCACCGTTGGGATTTGCAAAAGAAAGATCCTACAGCTCTATTGTCGGAGCCAATAAAACCTATCGTTTGGTGGATCGAAAACACCACACCAAAAGAATATCGCGAAACCATCAAAAAAGCCGCTTTGCAGTGGAATAAAGCCTTTGAACCGATTGGATTTTTGAATGCCGTGCAGGTTTTTGAGCAACCCGATACTGCAACATGGGATGCGGGCGATATTCGCTACAACGTATTGCGATGGACATCATCTCCCAATCCTCCGTTTGGTGGTTATGGCCCAAGCTTTACCAATCCTCGCTCAGGAGAAATTTTGGGTGCCGATATCATGTTTGAATATGTCTTCTTGACCAATCGTTATCGCGCGCAAAAGTTGTTTAAAACCGATGGTGGCCAGGCGCTAACCCCTGCGGAAATTATTCAAGAAACGGAAAAAGAACTTCAAAATAGTCAGGCCGACCATAATCCATTCAAAGGATGCTATGCCGCCGATTGCTTACACAACGAACACATGTTTGCGAATGCGATGCTTGCAGCTCAAGGCGCCACCGACGTGGATAAAACTCGCTTGATCAACGAATCAATTCACTACCTCGTTTTGCACGAAATGGGTCACACCATGGGCTTGATGCACAACATGAAGGCCTCTCAATTGCATACACCAGAGGAATTGGCCGACCCAAATCTTACCTACAAAACAGGTTTAATTGGCTCGGTGATGGACTACCCCGCAATCAACTTAAATAAGAAGAAAACCAATGTTCAATACTGTCAGACCGAACCAGGACCTTACGATTTGTGGGCAATCGAATACGGTTACAGTCAAGGTTTGGATGATGAAGCTGCCGAATCAGCAAGACTTAAAGCGATCTTAGAAAAATGCATCGAGCCGAAACTAACTTTTGGAAATGATGCCGATGATATGCGTTCTCCGGGCAAGGGGATCGACCCCCGTGTAATGATCAACGATTTGTCGAGCGATGCAGTAGGTTACGGCATTGAGCGCATCGAAATGACCCAAGAATTGATGAAAAATTTACGCGCAACCCATACCGATGGCGAAATCAGCTACCAAGCGATGTTGGGTGCTTACGCATCTTTGAGCGGCGCCTACTCTTCTATGGTGGGCATCATGAGTCGCTACATCGGCGGCGTATACGTCAACCGTCCATTCCCGAACCAACCCAATGCGCCCCAACCTTACGAACCAATCCCCCATTTCCAACAAAAACGTGCGATGGAAGCCTTGGCGAAATATGCATTTGCGCCAAACGCAATGGAGGTGCCTTCTGATTTGATTCCTTTCTTACAACAACAGCGACGTGGATTTGGATTTTTCGCAAAAGAAGAGGACCCAAAAATGATGAATCGCGTTTCAAGAATGCAAGCCGATGTCTTGGCTCATTTGCTGAACCCAAAAACATTGTTGCGTATTTCGGACACCAAAGAATATGGCAACCGCTACGTATTGACCGACATGATGGGTGCATTAACCAATGCCATTTTCATGGAAGATTTAAAAAGTATGGTCAACAGCCACCGCATGATTTTGCAAGAAATGTATGTCAAAACGTTGCTCGCAGGGGCGCTTCAGGCAGATAAAAATCCTTACGATGCAATTTCCAAAGCGGCGATGTATGGCGAAATCACTCGCATCCAAGAAATGTTGAAAGCAAATCCTGGCACTGCCGAAATCAAAGCACACCGCTCTTTACTATTGAAAGGCATCGAAAAGGCACAAAACAACTAACTTAATTAACTGTGAGATTAGATTATATCAAAAAGGGCGCATTATTATGCGCCCTTTTTTACGCAAGCACAACCTTCGCACAATCCGGTGAAACTATGATGGGTATTGAAATCAAAGCCGGAAAACTCAACATCGCAGCGAGTGCTCTCGGCAGCAATATCACCATCCTAACACGCAAAGACATTGCCAATATTCCCGTGCAAACGACCGCTGAATTGCTCGGTTACATCGAAGGCGTAGATCTTAGGCAAAGAGGTCCGAACGGCGTACAAGCCGATATCCAAATTCAAGGAGGCACATTCGACCAAGTATTGGTACTGATTGATGGCGTACGTCTTACCGACCCCCAAACCGGACATCATATGCTCAATTTGATAGTACCGCCGGAAGCCATCGAACGAATAGAAGTCATCAAAGGCGCATCAGCCCGCAGATATGGAATCAATGCACTTAGTGGTGTGGTGAATATCGTCACCATAAAATCCGCCAATCCCGGCATCTATGCCACAACCTACGTGGGCAGCGGATTCGACAAAGACACCACAACCCAAAACACCTACAACAACAAAGGCGTAAGGCTTATGGCAGGATTGCAGGGCAACAACGTACAAGGGTGGGTGAGCGCCGGATATGACCAAGGCAACGGCTACCGACATAACACCGATTTTCGCACCTTCCGCAGCAGTGTAAAACTCAGCTCAATCCCCTCAAAAGAATCCGATATCCAACTGTATTTCTTGGGCGGAATCATCCACAACGCCTTTGGCGCCAATGGATTCTACGCAGCGCCAGCAGACAAAAACTCCTTTGAAACGGTGAATACGCAACTGGGCTCATTCGGGGCGATAAAAAAGTTGAAAACCGGTCAGCTAGAAGCCAAAATCAATGCCCGATACAACAACGATCACTATGTTTTTGTGCGCACCAACCCCGCTTTATACCAGAATTTCCACAATAGCACCACCTTCATGCCCGAGATTACGTACAACGTTTCTGGCGAATTTTGGCAAATGGCGCTCGGCGTTGAAGCGCGCAAGGAGTGGATGGAAAGCAGCAATTTAGGCAACCACGATCGCACCTTTTATGGCAACTATGTCGATATCGCGACCAACCCCCTTCCCGGAGTTAAAGTAAACTTCGGCGTGTATCGATTATACAGCAAGGAAACGGGGCAGAGACTTTATCCGGGTGCGGATCTGCTGGTCGCTTTGCTCCATCAGAAACACATGGGCCGACCCAAACTGAACTTTTTTGCTTCTTGGGGTACCGGACAGCGACTACCTACATTCACTGATTTATTTTATAGCGGCCCGTCTAATATTGGCAACCCGGGATTGTTGCCCGAATCGGCCCGCACAATCGAAATGGGCCTGCGCAAAACGGGACAAAAAATCTATGTCCAAGCGGGTGTTTTTCGCAGAACACAGCAGCAGATGATCGATCGTATTAAAGATTCAATAACCGCTCCTTGGCAACCTGTCAATTTGATGGGCGATAATTTCTTGATTGAAGGCTTTGAATGCAGAGTGGTGGGCAACAAAAACATCAATTATGCTTCGCCCTTTGAAAAACTCGGATTACTTTCGATTCGATGGACCCTTGGCGCAACGCAGTTGCGGCAGTTGAGCAACGATGTGCTAATGAAGGGATATTCACAGTATGCCGTCAATTTCTTGCCCAAGCAATACATGGCATCGCTGAATCTGCAAACCAAATATGGCGTGCAATTGACCGCCCAATATCGTTTTATGCAACGCAGTGCCGCGGGTTTTGATGCCGGCAGCGGGTATTCCATGCTAGACATGCGACTGGCTTACGAGATCAAACGAAAAGTCCATATGGCGCCCATGACATACCTACCTGGTGAAACTCCAGCACCAATAAAATGGCCATACCAGTATTCCATTTGGGTAAATGCTCAGAATTTGCTCAACACCCAATACAAAGAAATTGCCAGTGTGCCTTTGATGCCGATGTGGATCACGTTTGGCATTACAGTAACACCGCCTCCGGCGTCGACCCGCACCCGAGAAGCAGTCATCATTTCAAAATAAAATCACATGAAAACTAACCAACTTATTGGCCTCGGCTGCTTGATGATTGCCACCACCGTTGCCCTAGGAGCCATGGGTGCACACACACTGGAAGGTTCGATTTCCCCGCGCTACCTCGAGGTTTGGAAAACCGCATCGCTGTATTTCGCGCTGAATGGATTGGGTTTACTCGCCATTGCAAACATCGCCCCCACAATAAAAGGATTATACATCAAACTAATAATTCTAGGTGCTTTCATATTCAGCGTATCACTTTGGATTCTCGCGCTGAATGAAGTCCTTTCCCCTGCCTTGCGAAAACTCGGAGCCATCACCCCTGTGGGAGGCGTCCTCATGATTGTCGGTTGGACATTAATCGGCATCAATCAATTGCGCCGAGTGGAATAGTTCAGGATTATTTACCTGCTGGCGGTGGAATGTAATCCAATCCTTCCGTTGATGGCATCGCCGTTGGCTTCTGCCCCGGTCTAACATCCAACAACTCCACCTCAATCACCGTAATGCCATACATATCATCAAAAGTTCCCGCCATACGAGCCAATGAAGGATATTCCACGTTCGAAATATACATCTCAAATGATCCGCCCTTGGCAGTTTTACCAAACGACTCTTCCAATGGTGGCAACTTCAAACTCTCGATGGTTCCCATAAATGGCTTCTTGTCCTTGCGATTGTCCTGAAACACCTTACCCTTGCCGCTCTTGATGATGAAATAACACAATACGCTATCGTAAACACCAGGAATGCTTCCGCTTCCCTTTTTCAATTCTTTGTAATACCCTTTGGCAGCCAATGGACTCACACCCTGCTCTTTGCTCAACTTAGCCAACTTATCGTTGGTTTCCTTTTGCAAAACCTTGATCTTCTTGTCCTGAACCCCTTGCACATAACCCTGATACACTTTGCCCATCACATCCTCTTTAATCGCCAAACCACTGTCCTTTGAGAAACCCTCTTTGATTCCACGCAAGAAACTTCCATAGTCCAACGCATCAATGCCCTGCTGCTTCATCCGCTTTGCAGTTTCATAGCCATAAACATAACTGAAAGAATCCTCAGACGTTTTCAAATTTTTACTGGTGTCGATTTTTTCACCGCAACCGGCCAATAGACCCAAGGCCAATACCGGAATGATTAATAATTGCTTTATCATGTCAAATTATTTATTTATAGTTTGTAAAGTTCTGCTTTTCTCTCCTTAATCTGCGCATCCTCCGCAAATTCTTCATAACTCATATACTTGTCGATGATGCCGTTCGGCGTAATCTCAATGATACGATTGGCAATCGAATTGATAAATTCTTGGTCATGCGAATGGAACAATACCACCCCTGCATAATCCACCAAACCGTTGTTCAACGCCTGAATACTCTCCAAATCCAAGTGGTTTGTGGGTTCATCCAACAATAATACATTGGGATTCTCTAGCATCAACTTGCTCAGCATACATCTCACCTTTTCTCCCCCACTCAATACCGTACACATCTTCTGGGTTTCCTCGCCACTAAATAACATCCGACCCAAAAATCCGCGTACATAGGTCTCGTCCTTCTCCACCGAATACTGCCTCAACCAATCAACCAAGTTGATTTTCTCGGTGAAAAATTGTGCATTTTCGTTAGGCAAATTACTCATAGTAACCGTCACTCCCCAGTTAAACTCTCCTTTTGCTGGCTTTACTTCTCCCCACAACGTTTTGAAAAACTGATTCAAAGCCAATGTGTTACGACTAATAAATGCAATCTTATCGCCCTTGCTCACCGTGAAGTTGATATTGCTAAACAATACCTCGCCCGACTCTGCTTTGGCACTCAAATTCTCAATCGTTAATATCTGATCACCCACTTCTCTACCCTGTTTTACAATAATACCAGGATACTTTCTTGTGCTCGGCTGAATCTCTTCGATGTTCAATTTCTCCAACATCTTCTTACGTGCCGTGGCCTGCTTACTCTTAGCAACGTTGGCACTGAATCGCGCGATGAACTCCTGCAATTCCTTCTTCTTGTCCTCCGACTTCTTATTCTGATCCGATCTCTGACGTAACGCCAACTGAGAACTTTGATACCAGAATGTATAGTTACCGCTGAAAATCTGAATCTTACCAAAATCAATATCGCACACGTGCGTACAAACATTGTCCAAAAAGTGACGGTCATGACTTACAACCAACACCGTATTTTCGAAAATTGCCAAAAATTCTTCCAGCCAACGAATCGTATCAACGTCCAAATCGTTGGTAGGTTCATCCATCAACAACACATCTGGATTGCCAAACAACGCCTGAGCCAACAGAACACGAACCTTTTGATTACCGTTCAAATCCTTCACCAAATACTCGTGAAACTGCTCTTCGATGCCCAAGCTACTCAACAACTGCGCTGCATCACTCTCAGCATTCCAGCCATCCATCTCCGCAAACTCACCTTCCAACTCACTCGCACGCATGCCATCGTCCTCAGAAAAATCCTCCTTGGCATACAACACTTCCTTTTCCTCCATAATCGACCACAACTTATGATGACCACGGATTACGGTTTGCAAAACAGGATAATCGTCAAACGCAAAGTGGTTCTGACTTAACACCGCCATCCGCTTGCCCGGTTCGATATCCACCGAGCCCGTATTGGGTTCAATTTCTCCCGATAAAATCTTTAAAAATGTGGATTTACCCGCACCATTGGCACCGATAATTCCATAGCAGTTGCCATTGGTGAACTTGAGGTTGACCTCCTCAAACAAAACGCGCTTACCAAAACGCAAAGAAAGATTTGAAACTGAAAGCATTATATACGAAAAATGAGCCGCAAAGTTACGGGTTATCCATGGAAATCGATGGTAATCTTAACTAAACAATGTTAAAGATCCCTCCATTTTGAGGTTCACAAAGCCCATTGGGCTGTTTTCGAACAGATTTCTATTGAAAACATAATATCTAGCGGGCTTATTACTTACGCCATGTTGCTTTTCTGGCAAGGCCGCAATCACCCCAGAATTCAACATCTTACGCCTAAAATTACGCTTGTCTAAATCCCGCTGCAAAATAGTCTCGTACAAGGTCTGCAAATCGCTCATCGTAAATTTATCCGGCAACAATTCAAATGCAATCGGCTGAATCTGAACCTTTTCACGCAACGCCATCAACGCCCCTTCGGAAATCTCATTGTGATCGAACGCCAACTCAGGAATCTCGCCAATGGGCAACCAAACCGCCCCTTTACTAAACGAACCGGGCTGAATTTCCACCTTGCTACTTTCAATCAAAGCCATGTAAGCAACCGTAATTACACGAGCATCTGGATCCTGCCTCACACCCTGCAACCATGCCCTGTCTTTCGCTTTTGTGATACGCAATGGATCACCAAATGCCTGAAACTGCTGTAAGAAAATCCCCGTTAGGCCTGTCAATTCTTTCAACACACGAACCGCCGCCTCATCCAAATTCTCATTGTCGCGCACCAAATCCCCTGGTAAAGCATAATAGCTATCATCCAACTCCGTTAGCGCGTTAGGTACCGTACGCTTAATCAATAACAAACGTAAAGTCTCTTTGCTGAAGCCAAAAATGACGCAATCAACGGAAACGTGGGGGTTTAAAGATGGGCTTATCGACATGAACAATCTTTGCTCTAGCACACAAATTAACCCAAAATAACAATGCTATGCAAAAAATTGTTTTTCAAGTGTTCGTTTGACACTAAGCCTTTTTTCTTTAACTTGCGTCGATTTTATTATGATCTTAGTAGCAGACAGCGGAAGCACAAAGTGCGATTGGGTATTTACCGACGGAGAATCTCAGCGTTTATCGTTTCATACCATGGGTTTCAACCCATTTTTTCACACCACCGAATTGATCGAAAGCGAAATTCGCAAAAATACAGAACTCGCTGCGGTTGCCCCGATGGTTGACCATGTATTTTTCTATGGTGCCGGAGCAAGTATTGCCTCGAGAAATATCATCATTGAGAACGCCTTGAAAGCCATTTTTACCAAAGCAAATGTTGTGGTTGACCACGATTTACTTGGCGCAGTGTATTCTACTTGTGGAGATGAACCAGGTATTTCTTGTATTCTCGGAACGGGAAGTAATAGTTGCTATTATGATGGCAGTGTAATCCATGAAGTTGTTCCCGCTTTGGGATATGTACTTGGCGACGAAGCGGGTGGAACGTTTTACGGCAAGGATTTACTCCGGATGTTCTTATACAAAGAGTTGCCCGAGAAAATCCACAATGGCCTTATTGAACGATTTAACCTCACCAAGGAAGGTATTTTTGAAGCAATTTATAACAAACCCAATCCAAACGTTTATTTGGCGTCATTCATGCGTTTTCTAAGCGATAACCGCGACGAAAAATGGGTGCGCGATTTCATTTACAATGGCTTCAGTAAATTCATCAACATTCATATTTGGAAGTACGAAAACCACAAAGAAGTGCCCGTTCACTTCGTAGGTTCCGTGGCTTATCACTTCAGCGATCTGTTGAAAGAAGCGTGTAAAATCCACCGCATCAATGTGGGTGTAATTACCAGAGAACCGGTAATTAATTTGGTTGAATACCATTTGCGTAAATTGAAAATTTCTTCATAATGATTGCGCTAATCCTGGAAAACCAAGAGATAACCATCCATTTGGGAACAGGAGAATCGATGCAAAGAATCGACCTACCACCGGGAGTTGGGCATAGCCACGGCTACATCCTAACCAAATAAGCCGGCCGAAATTACTAATGCCGCCACGAAAATTTCGTTCGAAATGGTTTTACCTAAAATCACCGGCCGAGCCACTGCGCAAAAGTTGTTCATACTTCCAATTTTAGCCCTATTAAAAGTCGACCCGATTCGAGTATTTTTGCGAGACTTTGACTCCTGACCAGAACACATCGAACAACCCAATAGACAATTCTACAAAAAAGTCCGTTGCGGTGAGTTCCGAACATTCTGAGACAGTACAAACGTCAAACCCCTCCTCCCCGTGGCTCATCGTCTGGGCTGGGCTTAGTATAACCCTCCCCATTCTTCTGCTTTATATCTACAGTTGCAAACCCGAGGCGTTTTCCTTTACAGGGGTTGAACTCAAGCAGATTTTAGGAAACCAAGACATTGATGCGATGCTCGCAACCTTGGACGAACCTGAAACACCAACAAATACTGCTACCGCAGCCCCAATTACGGATACCACTAATTCAGGTCTTGCAAAAGATTCCACCTTGCCATTTTTAACACAAGGCAGTGGCGTTTTCACTTTGCCCGCTTATGAATTGCCCGTTTTTGCCGATACTACAAAACATCGAATTCTACTTATCGGCGATTCAGAAAGTGGCGGTTTACGCTATCCGCTAAATGACTACTGCCTTGCCAATGGCCACAAATTGGTTTTATCAATGGAATGGTATTCCGCTACCGTTTTTAATTTTGGTAGGTCCGACACAATAGACAAGATCATCGCGCGATTTAAACCCACCTACATTTTCTTAGTTTTTGGCCTCAATGAATTGTATGCCCGCGATTTAAAGGCGAGAAAAATTGCAGCCAATCAGCTTGCGAAAAAGTTGCGCAACATCCCTTATGCTTGGATTGGACCAGCGAATTGGGATGAAGATTTTGGAATCAACCGCGTATTTAAAAGCTCAGCCGATTCCGGGACATTCTTTTTAACCAAAAATCTAACCCTTACCCGCGCCGGCGATGGGCGTCACCCAGATGTTCAAGGCTACCGGATTTGGATGGACAGTGTAGCCAATTGGTTGCAGACATCGGCTAAATACAAGATGGCTATGAAGCCGCCGCGCAAGCGCGGCCGGCCGTTCCGTTCATTAATCATCACCCTTAATGCAGCAAAATACCGTGGATACTAATTGGATCAATAATATATTTGCGCCGCTGCACGATCCACAATTGTTGAATCGTATTTTTAGCTATTCTACCAAAGAGCCTTGGTTCTTTACCGAATTTTCCTTCCTCGCGGTTTTTGGCATTTTCTTGGTTTTTTACGCAGCCGTTATCCAACGTAACGTTTGGAGAAAGGTATATATCATTGCATTTTCCCTGTTTTTCTATTACAAATCAAGCGGCCCATTCTTGGGTCTTTTTGCCTTGATGATCATCAGTGACTACCTCTTTGCGCTACTCATCCAAAAGAAATCCGGAACTACCAGAAAACTGCTACTTTGGCTATCACTATCCTACAGCCTCTCCTTTCTGCTCTATTTCAAATACGCAAATTTCTTCATTCACAATTGCAATGAGCTTTTTGGCACCCAATTCACCGACCATAATCTTTTCCTACCCATAGGAATATCCTTCTATACTTTCCAGTCGATTAGCTATCTGATGGATGTGTATCGCAACGAAATCCCCGCGTCTAAAAACGTGAGTGATTACGCATTCTATATGACATTCTTCCCCCACTTGGTGGCTGGACCCATTGTTAGAGCGAAAGACTTCTTGCCCCAGATTGTAAATCCACAACCCATCAATGCTGCGCTTTATAAAGAAAGCCTGCTGCGAATCATGAGTGGTTTGCTCAAGAAACTCTTTATCGCCGATTACATTGGCAAATATGTAGATATCGTACACGAACTCCCACAAAACTTTTCTGGTGCCGAAAACCTGCTTGCCATGTATGGCTATAGCTTCCAGATTTACTTTGATTTTTCGGGATATTCCGACATTGCCATAGGGATCGCTCTGATGTTGGGATACCGACTCAAAGAGAATTTCGAGAACCCTTATACATCAACCAATGTCACTGTGTTTTGGCGCAAATGGCATATCTCTCTCAGCAGTTGGCTCAAAGACTACATCTATATTCCACTGGGCGGAAACAGAAAAGGCGAATTCAACACTTACCTATTCCTGCTAATTACAATGTTGGTAGGCGGATTTTGGCACGGCGCCGATTGGAGATTTGTCTTCTGGGGACTAGCCCATGGCTTGGCACTGGCATTCCATAAAGCCTGGAGACAATTGTTCCCCAAAGAAAATAACAGCCACTGGACAAGAATCGCAAGCACCGCCATCACCTTCCACTTTGTTGCTTTTTGTTGGATATTTTTCAGAGCCACTTCCTTTGGCTCAGCATTTGCAAGTATCGAACAAATTGTATTTCACACCAAATGGCAAGATTTCACTGGATTTTGGGATTCACGCAGAGAAATGGGCATACTCCTATTCATTGCCACAATCATTGCATTCTTCCCGCCCAAAATCAAAGAAAAGCTATTTCAAGAAATTCAAATACTACCCACGTTTACATGGATACTCTGGATGACAATTGCCCTGCAGATCATCATTCAGTTCAAAGACGACGTAGTACAACCCTTCATTTACTTCCAATTCTAACCATGAGAATTGCATCGATTATTTTTTATTGCTCCATTTTTTGGATTCATCCCCTCCTTTCTCAATCTCATAGTGGCACCGATACCACCCATGTAAAAATCGGTCCGCAAGATAGTTCGGTTATTTGTCTACCCTGCAATGCGTTGCAAGAATCGCCAAAGCTAAAAATTGCTTTGCAAAAATTGCATAATGTTTGGCTAAACAACCCCTCACTCATAAATTTAGAGCCCCCAAAATCCAAATACCCACCCGTTCGCTCCGCTCCGGGCGGTAACGGCCGTCAAAATCCTACCGGCACAGCATCAACCGACACCCTTTTTACCATCATTCAAATCGGAGATAGCCACATCCAAGGCGATTATTTCAGTGGCGAAATCCGCAAACAACTCCAAGGATTCTATGGCAACGCAGGACAAGGAATCCTCTTCCCCTATACCCTTGCCAAAAGCTATGGGCCCAGAGGAACCGTTGCAAAACCCGTTGGCGTTTGGACGGGCATCAAAACAATGACAGGCGGACTCAAAGCGCCACTAGGAGCCATCGGCTACGGGGCAACCACCCTAAGCGCCGCAAGCAGCCTTAGCATAGAATTTAACGATAAATTTAGCGAACCCCAATTTCAAAAAATCAATATCTGGCATTCCGCCGATTCCCAATCCTATTCGCCTACCCTTGCCAACCCATTCCAATGGACAGGCAGTCAGTTTTACCCCTCCGGATGGGGCACAAGCTCTTATCAAGCCACAGCACCCACCAATCAGTTTCAACTTACCCTCGCTAAAATTAGCGCGAATCAAAATCACTTCGGATTCTATGGATTTGAACTCGTACCTAACAGAAGACGTGGCGTTGTCTATCATCATTTTGGCGTTGTGGGGGCTCAATTCACGCATCTAATCGACAAGGCGCCTTGGACAATTGAACAACTTCAGCACCTAAAACCGGATATCATTATCTTCTCTTTTGGCACCAACGAGGCCTATAACGGTAAAATCGATACCCTAGCCTACACGCAGCAAGTACAAGCTTTTCTTCATAAACTGAGCATCGCCTGTCCCCAAACCGTAATCATCTTAACCACCGCTCCCGATACCCGAAGTCGCAACCGTATCCCACCAATGCAACGGCCGATTAACAATCAACTCAAAACCATAGCGGCACGCGAAAAACTCACAGTCTATGATCTAAATGCGGCCATGGGCGGATGGGGATCGCTCCACACTTGGTACAAAAACCAACTCACAATCTCCGATAAATTGCATTTTAACGCAGCCGGATATGCCTTACAAGGTCAACTTTTCACCCTTTCGTTGATGCAGGCCTACAACAAGGTCAATTTTCGCGATACCCTTGATATTACTGCACTAAGCAACACCGTACATACCAGTATGAAGGCGCTTGTAAGGGATTTCAATGCCCAAACGATGGGCGATTCTTTGCGATTCGATTCTACTGTAGATGCGAATTATACCGCAAGGCTCCCATCAACCTCAACTGTCGGTAATCGCAACGACAGTATCAACAGAGTTCCAGCAACCGGAACGAACCGCCGTTCAAATCCGCCAGCAAGGACACCAAGCCTGGGTAATGAAAAAATTCACGTCGTAAAAAACGGTGAAAACCTATACCGCATTGGACAGATTTACCATGTGAGTCATGAGGCCATCGCCAAACGGAACCACCTTAAAAATCCCACGGCCATCAGGCCCGGACAAAAATTGGTGATTCCCAAATCATAATTGTATAAAATGTCTATCGCGAAGAAATCTTCGTAATCCCTAATCCATTAAAAAAGGGAGGGGGGCCTGCGGCCCCCCTCCCTTCATAAAAAATTTCAATGCCTCTATTAGTGAGCCACTTGCAAGCCCAAGGTGCTAACACCCTTGCCACAACCAATTCTCACTTGATATAATCCATTGCTCAAATTCTGAGTAGGAATCCAAATTCCTTTATAACCATCAACTACATCGTAGTTATTGCGGTATACCACTCTTCCCATCGCATCCAATACTATCACCGCAACATTTGATTCCATACCATTGAATGTAATATACGCCAAATCATTACTTGGGTTTGGACGCATATTCAAATCCGCCAAAACCACATTGTTGATCGCACTTGGAACCGTAGTCACCTTCACATCAAAATACACCGTATCTGATTTACATGGAGGATTCAACGCAACCAACATCACCTTAAAAGTACCATCTGCACTGAAAGTATACGTTGTTGCTTTTTGAAAACTTTCATTTCCGTCACTAAAATTCCAATATACCGACTTCGCATTGCTACCCGTAAAATCAAATTGTACCTTCCTGCCGCCTATCACAGTATACTTATAGGTATTCACAGGCTTCAACACACCAAAAATTGTTTTAGAAACTTTCGTTTCGCAACCCGCAGCATTCTTCACACTCACTTGATAACTAGAACTCGCACCATTGGCCTTTGCAAATGTTGTATTCTTAGTTGATCCAGTAGACCATGCATAAGTATAAGTCGGTGGAGGTCCTCCAATCGGTGCCACAGTTGCTGTTAATTGCACTGAATCCCCATCGCATGCCAAAGAATCAGTAGCCGTTAATGTAACCGTAGGTCCATTCTGAATCTGAACGAAAACGTTTCGCTGACCTGTACATCCCTTATCGTCGATACCTGCAACCGTGTAAAAAGTAGAAGTAGAAGGCAAAGCATACATCGTATCGCCAGTGTTAGAGCTCAAACCCGTGGTTGGCGTCCAAGTATACGTCAACGCACCACTAGCAACCAATTTCGCCGCCACCGTAGCGCCCGCACAAAGCGTAGCATTTGCTGGAGTCACAGTAATTGTAGGCGCCGTAGCCGTATTGTCGATCCAAATACGAATACAATTAGAAGTATCCACCAATCCGCTTTTAGCACAAGTAACAATCGCACGAATGTATCTGTATTTACCAATAGCCGCACTAAAATTGGCAGTGTTCACATTGGTTGTCCAAGCATTTGTAGTAAAGGTCGCAGAATCTGTTGATGTCTGATACTTGATAGAAATTCCAGTTGAAGCCGTATTCCCCGCCAAAGTAATCGTAGCAGGACCCACCGCACCACATATATAGTAAGTAGATGCACTCAAAGTACCCGAATTGGGTGTGCCGTCACAAAACGTAGGATATGCATCCCACGTCACACTGTCAATAAAAATATGACCGCCCTGAGCACCACCGCGAGCTGTTGCCTGGATCAAAAAGTAATTTGCAGTTCCTGTGTAAGATGAAGGAATCGCAAAAGAATATTTATACCAACCGTTAGATACCGAATCAGGCATAGTCTTTCTACAGTAACGAGCAATTCCACCCAAGCGTTTAGCCCCTGTTAAACTGCGCGATGTATTAAACCAAACCGATACCGAATCATCCCCCTTGTAAATAGAATCGCGATACATATACAATGAAATGTATGAATTGGCCGTTCCTCTTTTACTCAAATCAATTACTGGCGATCCCAAAGTTTGGGTTCCTCCCGCAGTTGCATTGTTCGATGAAAATCTCGCCATTCCAGATCCGCCAAATGGCTTAGCCACCGGTGTTGTACCCGCATTTGCAGTAGTTCTTCTGGACCAAGTGGGGCCTCCAAAGCCTCCACCAACTGTTTGCCAACCCGTTGGTGGGAAAGCTGTTGCGCTCTCAAATCCCTCTCCCGTAGTCGTTTGTCCAAATAAGTCGCTGCCTGATATCGCCAAGCATCCCGCGATTACATAAGTAATTATTTTTTTCATAATTGTGTTTTTCTATTTATTTCCTTCTATTACTAAAAATGTCCCCTGCTTATCCATATTTCTAAAACCCGAAACCGTTTCATCAAATATCACGTGAACAATATACACATAAATCCCCGATTGAACCGGCTGATCCATATAAATTCCATTCCAACTCTCAGCGATCGGACGCTTATCGAAGATGCACTCACCCCATCTGTTATAAACACTCCAATACCCTGTTTTTACGGCACAAGGTTTGCCCCAATCGTCCACAAACATCGGACGGACCTCATCGTTCAAACCCTGACTCCCAAAAGGTGTAAGCGCCGTTGGCATCCACATCTTACAATCACATCGCAGCGCATATACCTTAACTGTATCGTCCCGCATTCCACAAGCATTCTCCGTGTGTAAAATGTACGTCCCAGATTGCGAAACACTCAAATCCCCCGTTTTTGCACCCGTGTTCCACTGATATTTACTGTATCCGGAAAACTGACGCCCCTTCAAGATATAAGGTGTTCCCCCGCAGAAGTATTCTTCACTCACCAGTCTCCGCTCGGGAAAGGTATCAATCATAATTTTAAATGTATCCGTCCGCACACCACAAGCATTGGTAAGCGTCAGATAAAACTTCCCGCTACCTGTAATTAAACGCTTGGGACCCACGGTTAAATCATCCCACAAATAAGCGGCCACATTCGGTTGTGTCATATCCAAATCCCATCCAAATAGGGAATTGCAAAAAGTAGTATCCTTCACCCGAGATTTGGTGGGTGGTAACTTCACCTTCACATCAAAAGTATCATACGCGACCCCACAGAAATTGGAAACCTTCAAAACAACATTCGCCGTCCCATTGAATGATTTTGGAACCATCGTATCGCCATCAGGCCAAGTATACAGACTCTGAGAAACCTTCGGGAAATTCACAACCACCGATTTGCCAATACAAAATACCGTATCCAACACTTTAGGACTTACCGGAGGCAATAAAATCTTAAATCGTACAGAATCCACCCGACTTCCGCAGGCATTCCGCGTATCAAGCCAATACACGCCAGGCTTGGTAAAAGTGCGCTTATTCAAGGTACTCCCGTTGTCCCATACGTATTTGGCAAATGGTTGCGTCACGTCAACCGTGTAACTGAATGGACTCTTGCAAAACAAGGTATCCTTCAAATTTGGCTTGGTTGGCGCTGTAGCACTACCAACGATCAAGGTATCTTCACGACTTCCGCAAGCATTTTTCGATGTCAGATAAAATGTTCCCGATGCAGTAAAACTTCTCTGTGGCGATGTGCTCCCATCCTTCCAAGCATAAGATTCTGCCAAAGCCTGCGTCCCATCGGTAGAAACACTGCTAATGCTCGGACAAAGAACCAATGGCGATGTAATCGTTTTTATTGGCAAAGGACAAGCTTGCGTGCAATTTATCGCTTGCGTAATCGCATAACTCGCGGTATCAAACGCCAAAGTAGCCATATCACCAAACGACCTCAATGTATACTTGGTTGAGTCCCACGTCCATGTCAGTGCAGAATTTGTAGCATTAGAATTGCTCGTTCCGCAAGTGCTATTGCAAGGACTATTGATCATGAAATTGTTGTGCACTCCAGCAGCATTATCGACACCGATAGCCAAAACGCCACCTTTTGATCGCGGGAAGAAATTTCTAGACGAAAAGGCTGCGGTTGTTGAGAAGTTGACATTCCCGTTGCTTAAAATCTTTTGATTTTGGATGGTCGCCCCCGTAGCTGTATCAATTTGAAATAACAGCACTCGGGTATTCGTAAATGTTTGATAAGTTGAACTAACCCATAACGACGAACCTTCAAAATATGCTTGTTGGCCGCCCTCAGCAACATTATTTGTACCGATGTTTCGCGACCATTTCCTAGTACCATTGGCCGTAAAAGCACATACCACCGTATTGGCCGTTAACCCAGCACCGGTAGTACCAATTGCATAGATCGTGCCGCCGGGTGCCACCAAAACATGTCCAAATTGATTGATCCCGTTGCTAGTCCCCTTCCACACTTTTCTAATTGTTCCGTCGTTGTTCACGAAAACTGCAAAAGGATACGTTTGCAAAGTTCTACTCCACCCCGTAATTACCCATTCATTGCCCACGCGAGCAATTCCATAAGCGTGATGTTCGTTATTATTTAAATCAAGGTTAATGCTCCATTTATTAACACCCGTAGAATCCAAAAGCGCCGCAATGATATTGGATTTACCCGTTTGCTGCCTGCCTTCACCCACCACAAGTATTGTATTGGCATCATAAACCAAGGCCCGCATTAAAATATCAGACTGACCACTCCTAGAAAAACTTGGCGTTTGTTTTGTCCACTTCAACTTTCCATTGGCTGAAAAATAGGAAACAACACCCAACGATGTATTTATTGTCGATACCGCAGACGAACCCACAACAACCGCTCCACCAGAAGGTGTCACAACCACATCATTGATAACCTCATTTGCTGTGGCAGATCCCTTTACTCCGTATCGGATACTTGACACAAATTTCCCAGTATCGTTAAAGCGCATCAGAAATCCATCTTGGTGATTTGACCCTGAAACCCGTCCATAGCCCGCGAGCCAAAAACCTTTTGCGTCGCCAGAAACGGAAGTGGTTGACATGGTAGACAATCCAACCCTATCTGTATTCGTAAAATACTGCCGCTTAATAAACGGATAGCAAATTCCTTGTGATTTTAACCCCGCAAACGACCCAAATCCCACTAAAATAATTAGTGCTGTTTTAATAATAATTCGCATGCGATTCACCTGTATGTGTTTTTAATAGTTTGTAGACGACAAAATTCGCTTATTTGTTGGCTTGAACACAAAAAAAAATGACACATTTGTGTAAAACCCAAAAAGTTGTGTCTACCCCCAAGGACTATTGAATTTTTCTTGATTTTCGCAAAAAGAAATCCCTGTGTTGCAATTATTGCAATTTCAACCCGATCAAGGCTTATCCCGTTTGGAGAATGCCAAACAAAATGCCGACCTTTACAGCCGGAAGATATTTCTCTAATCAATTGGAAAAACTCATCATCTTTTCTGCCCCCTCTGGCTCAGGGAAAACCACAGTGGTAAAACATCTGCTGGAAGTTATGAGCAATCAACTGGCGTTTTCCGTAAGCGCCACAACCCGTAGCCCAAGACCCGGCGAAACGGACGCTAAGGAATATCATTTTCTTTCCATTGAAGACTTCAATCAAAACGTCGCCGATAATCAATTTCTAGAATACGAGGAAGTTTATGCCGGTATCCTTTATGGCACCCTCTGGTCTGAAGTAAAAAAGATCTGGGCCGATGGAAAAGCCGTCGTTTTTGATGTCGATGTAAAAGGCGGCCTCAACCTAAAACGCAAATTTGGCGATCAAGCACTCGCCGTTTTCCTAAGACCCCCGAGCGTAGATGTCCTCATGGAACGCCTAACCAAGCGCAGCACCGAAGTAGAGCACCAACTCCAGGAACGTATAGCAAAAGCTAACTATGAACTCAGTTTTGAATCTCAGTACGATACGGTAGTGGTAAACGATGTCTTAGAAGAAACTTTCGCAACCTGCGAAAAATTGGTCAGTGATTTCATTCAAAAATAAAGAGCGATAGTATGCGCATTGGACTCTATTTTGGCTCGTTCAACCCCATCCATTTTGGTCACCTACAAGTGGCCCATTACTTTCATATGCTGGGAAAGTTTGATGCCATTTGGATGATTCCATCACCGCTAAATCCTCACAAATCGGAAGAAACCTTAGTGCCTGCCAACCTACGACTGAGTTGGGTACAAAAAGCCATTGAAGGAGAAAAAGGATTGGAATGCAGTGATGTGGAGTTTCATTTGGGAACGCCAAGTTTTACGCATCGCACAGTAACACACCTTTACCAAGAGTTCCGACAGCATCAATTTTCATTAATCATGGGTGCCGATAACTTGCAAAGTTTTCATTCCTGGAATCACGCGGAAGAACTTGCAAAAATTTGTCCGCTTCATGTTTATGCTCGGCCCGCCTATGCAAAACCCCAGGAACCGATCCCTTTTGGAGCCACATGGTATGATGCGCCGCTACTCCATATTTCGGCCACGGAAATTAGAGACCTGTTAGCAAATCAGAAACCGATCGACCATCTAGTCCCTCAATCAGTCATTGGTGAGGTCGAGACTTTTTTTCAGCACTTTCTCGCGAATCAAAACGAGTAAGTACGCCACAGTAAATGTCACAAAAAACGAATACAACGCATACACCAGCGCCGGTTTTTCCATGCTCGAGTTATGCAATTTCTCGCCCGCTATTATCAGTGCCAGCGCCGTATTATGCAATCCCACCTCAATGGCAATGGTGATACGATTTCGGTAACTCAAGTTCAAGGGTATACCCACGATAAATCCCACTAGCATCGATAAAATATTGAGCGAAACGACATAAGGGGTTAGTAGCCAAATATCCGCGGCGGACATATCCGTTCCTCCATGCTGACTTCCTGCCAGAAATTTGAATCCGAACACGCAGAATAACAGTAAGGGCAAAATGATATTTACCCATTTGCTGATTCGGGTAACATGTCGGCCAAACTTACGTTTGGCCGACATTCCCAACAACGCAGGAATAATCGTGACCAGAAAAATCTCAAACAGCGTATTCCAAAACGGCAAATACACAACCTCACCTCCCCCGTCTTTCATGAAATATCGCAGACACAAATTCACAACCAGAGGTATAGAAATCAGCGATAGCAGAGCATTACTGACAGTTAGCGAAACCGCCAACGCCACATTTCCCTTCACAAAATAACTAACTAAATTGGACGTAATACCGCCTGGACACAAACTCAGAATCATCATTCCCACCTTCATTTCGGGTGGCAAAGGACTCTGCATCACTATGAAAGCGGCAACAAAAGGTAAAATTACCATCTGCGCGAACAAACCGATCGCTAAACTCTTAGGCTGATCAAAAAGTTGCTGAAAATCCTCTCTCTTCAACGACAATCCCAACCCAAACATAATCAAGGCCAAAACAATGTTGAGGAGAAAATTGATGTCGATCATCGAAGTTATCATAGCCCAAAATGAATCAAGAAATCCTGCGCCCTATCCACAAAATCATAGTGGCCTAACCGCCTGAATCCAAGTCGTTAACAAGAGTACGAAATGATATGCAAAATACAAACCGATACCCGACAATATCAGACCAAAATAACGATTCACCAATGCGTAAACACTTTCGCTAAGCTTCCGTCCGATGTAATGACTTAAATACACTTTGCCCAAATCCAAACACAGCAACGTAAATAAAATGGTGATCAATTCCACCAAAATTGGCAAGCGATCATGGAGAGATTCCCCTTCGTAACCCACACTCAATGTGGCGATCACACTCACCCAAAGCAGCATCACAAAGGGGTTGATAATATTCATAAAAAAGCCCCGATACACCGAACTACTTCCTTTGACCGTAATTTCAGGAATTTTGTGATTTTTACTAAAAATAGCCGTTAGACCCAGATATAAAATCGCTACGGCGGCCAACCCGGTAAAAACCAATTTAAACATGGGTGCCGTAAAATAGTGCGACAAACCAAAGAAGCATAGCAGGGCGACAAACATTTCACTCAGGAAGATCCCCAGTGCAACATGCATCCCTTGTCGTTTCCCACCTTGAATACCCGTATGTATCAGCGTAAAAAAAGAAGGCCCAAAACTCAATATGCCTATCAAAAAGCCATACCAAATTCCTTTCCCTATCGATAATAATAATTCCAATTCGCTGCTTGCAATTTAGGCCCGATCTTGGGCGATACCAAACCGAGTTTACCCTAGGCCAATTTATCAGACACCCGCTGCAAAAACTCTTTCGCCAAGGCCGGATGGGCTGCAATGATCTCCCGCTTAAACAAAACCGAAGGTCCTCCGGTAAAGTTCGATACAAATCCGCCTGCTTCTTCAACCAACAAAACGCCGGCCGCCACATCCCATGGTGCCAAGCCCATTTCGTAAAAGGCATCAAAACGTCCCGCGGCCATATAAGCCAAATCAATGGCGGCCGAACCCATTCTCCGCAATCCATGAGTGCTCCGCATCAAATCGGACAACAACTCCAAATAGGGTGTCATTTTTTCAAAATCGTAGTATGGAAAACCGGTGGCAATGAGCGATTGCGACAAATTCAACTCCCCATTGAGTTGCAACACCTTGCCGTTCAAATAGGCACCACCACCGCGAACCGCAGTGAAAGTTTCGTGCATCGCGGGAGCATGAACCACACCCAATTGAGCAGAACCAGCATCCCACAGGGCCACGCTCACGGCAAAGACGGGCAGTCCATGCAAAAAATTGGTTGTCCCATCCAACGGATCAATGATCCAAGTGGGCTCGTCACCCAAAACCGAATCAGGATTGTACTCTTCCCCAATGAAACAGGAACCGGGCAAAATCGCCGATAACCCGTCCATTAGTTTCTGTTCTGATTCCTTGTCAACAAAACTCACCAATTGGTTAAGTCCTTTGTCGGCAATATCAACCGACTTCACCGTTTGCCAATGTTGCATTTGGAATGCGCCGACTTCTTTACAGAGGGCTTCCACCTCAACGAGGTAGTTTTGCAATTGCAGCAACAACAAACTGGAGGTCATATTAGCAATGCTGATCGTAAGCAAACATCAAATTGTCTGCTACCATATCGGCGGTGCGGCCTTCAATCATGTGGCGTTCTACCATGTGAACGACTTCTCCATTTTTAAATAGAGCCACAGCGGGAGAAGATGGCGGGAACGGAGCCAAATATTCACGAATTTTAGCCACTGCATCCACGTCTTGACCTGCAAAAACGGTAGCGATTTTGGCGGGTTTATTGGCGCCTGTTAACGACTTTAAAACACCTGGGCGGGCGGAGCCCGCCGCACAACCACACACTGAATTCACCATTACCAAAGTAGTATCATTGTTACCCTCCATGAACGCAACTACCTCATCGGCAGATTTTAACTCGGTAAACCCTTGGTTTGTCAATTCGGCACGCATCGGCGCTACTAGCATTTCTGGATAAGGCATATGTGGATTTTTTATTTTTACAAAGATACGAAACTCTCGATATTTGTGTCTAAGTATTCACTTATAACACACGCATGTCCAAACGTTTACTCTTAATCCTATTTCTTGTCATTAACACCCTTCAAATTGCCAAAGCAGCCTATGCCGCGGGAGGAGAAATGAAGATTTCACACATCGGCAACAACAAATATTTGGTTACCCTGATCGCAAATAAACCCTGCGCATCAATAATGTCCTTCCCAACAACCACAACCTTAAATGTCGAATTCGGCTTTCAAGGCGCGTGCGGCACAACAACACTGTCGATGTCGCAAACAAGCAGCCGTGCAACCAATACCAAATGTTCAACAAGCACCGGTTGCGGCGTCAATACATTCACAGAATACACCTACCAATGCACCGCTGATCTAAATTCAACCACCTTCACCAAGCCCCTGAGCAGCGGCACTTGTAAAGAAATTACATTTTATCACAACTCTTTTTATCACGCCTTCTACACTTTAGCATCCGGCGTTTGCTCCGACGTGTTCCTAACCGCAGCAACCCTCTATGTTGGCAATCTCAATCGATGCAAATCAAAAACCAACATCGCTCCAGTTTCCGTATTCGATCCAATCCACAACCTCCCCGTTTACAGAACAGCGGTCATCGCGCAAGGCATCGTAGACACCAGCGAATTCGATTGGTTGCACTTCGTCCAAATGCCAAGCTATGCCATTACTCCATACGCAAATACAACCTGCTCCTATTCCAAGAGTAAAAACTACCTACGGCCCTTAGATCCCAATTGTGTGCCGAGCACTTCCACCAGTTGCAGCTACAATGGCTCTACGAACCCAGTTCGAGGCGTTAATTTCGATACGTTAAGCGGCGACTTCACTTTCTCTCCAATTAACAGTGGCGACTACGGCGTTCTTAGCTATCACATCAATGAATATCGCAGAGATACCACCGGTAAATGGGCTCTGATTTGTCGATACTTCAGGGAAGTGCCTCTTTACGCGATCGATGCGCCAGCCGATAACAATAACCCCTCCATAAACACCCTCGTAGGACAACCCATTAACATCTGCGTTGGGAACAAATACTGCAACAAAGTAATTCAAATGAACGACATCATGGCGGCGCCGAAACAAACGAAATCTGATTCGCTGCTTACCTACACGCTAAAAAATGTCCACGGTAGCCCATTCAATGTCTACGCTCCAAATAATTATACACGAGCATTTGAAATCTGCTGGACTCCAACCAACGCCGACACCAGTTACGTGCCTTACCTAATCCCAATAAAAGTGGTCGACCAGCATTGCTCTCCTCCACTGGAAATGAGCTATACGATTCAAGTGCGTGTCTACCCCATCCCCCAAGCTACCAATACGGTTCGATACCTCGGCTGCAATAAAATCGAAATCAAAACAAAAAATTTACGCGGAGGACCTGGCGCCAAATGTCAATGGCAAATCAGCAAAACAGGCAGCAGCTTTGTAGCCAAATCTTACAAAGACATTGATACAATTTATTTGGATGGCATCGGCAAATACAGCATCAAAGCACTGATGTCGAACGTAGGATCCTGTTTCAATTTTTACGATACTACTTTAACGCTAACCGACACCGTAGTGGATTTTTCATTGGGAAATTACAAGCCCATCGCCGATACATTCAACTGTCCGTCTGCCACATTCATCGCCAAACCCTACAACCTAACTTACCCCTCAGGGAAGATGAGCTACCAATGGTATGGCATAGATTATAATTCTGCCTATACTTATGGAGACCCCCGAAACATCAACCTGAGTAAGCTCCCAAAACTAGGAACCACATCGTCGCAGTCATTATCGCTCCAAAAAGATTCAATTGTACTGTTGTCGATTACCGATTCAAAAGGCTGCAACGTAATCCGAGAATTGCGGATTACACAGATCATCACGCGCGACCTCAAATGGAAGTCAAAACCACTTGCCCCGGCTTGTGGTAATGGGAAGAGTATTTCACTGCTTGATCCAATGAACAAGGACATGATTTATGGTGGCGAACAAACTGGAATTCGATGCTTGGACGGGAAATACCTCGATAGCATCGGCCCTAACAATTATAAAATCAAGGCGCCGGCAAAACCCAAAATACCCGATTTTATCAAACTGACGTTTGTGGCTACCTACGATACGTTGGGTTGCTTGAGTCGAGATACAAATACAATTGACTTCATATACCGACCACAATTTTCGTTGACAAGTAATGCTGAAGTATGCACCACCACTCCAGGTTTATTGATGGAAAAAATCATAGCGCAATCGCCAAAAAAAGCATCGCCTTTCGATTGGACATTATTATCGAGCCCAACCAAGTCGAATGCCCAAATTGGCTACACAACCACCACGCCGAGGAAAGCCATTCTACTGAGCTATCCTGATTCAATTGCGGTGGGAAAATACAAAATCAGCGCCTGTGCCAACGACTCTGCTTTGGGCTGTCGTTACTGCGATACCACCATTGTAACATCGGTGCAGCTTTATTTGGCGAACTATCAAGGCGATACTTTGGCCTGTCCGCACAATGCTCCCATGGACCTTAATAAGGGCCTAAAACTGGCAACCGGGCAATCGGCAGACACCATTTACAGTTGGAAAGTAATGAGTCTCAACGGCGATACAAGTCGTACACAAAATGGATTCAGCAAAGGGGTTATAAATAACAAGTTCCAGCCCGCCGCGGCCTCCGGCCGCTGGCTCATTTCCTACAAAACATCAAAACCCTGCTATCAAGAATCTAGCATCGCAATAAAAGTACAAGACACGTTGTCCATTACCATCTCATCCAATCCCGATACCGCTATCATGTTGCCCAAAACCTCTTTCAACTTCACCGCCAATACCCAAGCAACACGCATTCATTGGAACTTTGGCACCGGCAACCCCGATGATACCGCCAACCTCAACCCCATCAACTGGTCGTTTGCCAATGCCCCCGCCAACTACCTAATCATAGCCCAATCTTTCCACCCCAATGGCTGCTACGGCGTTACTACCAAAAAGGTAAAAGTGGTGGAATTTTCCGGTACAAACGATATCAATCCGTTACACTTCGGATGGACAAATCAGCTGCGGTTCATTTCTTCTCAATACGCATTTCATCAACTTACCGTCTATAACATGAGCGGACAAATGGTCTTCCAAACCAAAGAAAATTCAGGGGTCCCAGCACAACATCTACCCCCCGGAACCTATTCCTTTGTCGTTGAAGCCAAAAACACCCTAAACCCACAAGCCAAAATACAAACGCTCAGAGGTAAGTGGGTCAATTACCCCAAGTAAGCAACGGGAACAAAAGTATCATCATGCTTTCCGCCAATTAACTGGTGTCGATGTTTACAAGAACCAAGTGTTTTTATCGGCCAAAGTTCCACCGAAATCAATTGAACTTTGACCGATAAATAGGGAAACAACCGTCATTTGGCGTTACCGTTTGGCATTATTGTATATTTTACAATATATTCGCATTTCGCATCGCGAAATATCCCATGGATCCAAACCTAATTCCCTTATTTAAAGCCGCTGTTTCTGTTGACAATGTGGTATTTGGTTTCGATCACACGGGCTTAAAAGTGCTATTGATTTATCGCGGCGCAGATCCATACAGAAATTGTTGGGCACTCCCCGGTGATTTAATTAGCCTCGATACAGATTTATCCTCCTCCGCCGAAAAAGTACTGCAAGACCTAACAGGGTTGGATAAGATTTACATGGAGCAAATTCATACATTTGGGAATGTAGACCGACATCCATTTGGACGCGTTTTTACCATTGCCTACTTTGCATTAATTAAAATCGAGGATTACAATATCCACCCATCCTCTTGGGCCGAAGAAGCAGCGTGGTTCCCCATTGGCGAAATCCCCGATTTGCCCTTCGACCACAACGAAATATTGGCGTTTGCCAAAGACCAGCTCAAAACCAAAATTCGCCGCCAGCCCATTGGTTTTGAAATGCTGCCCAAATACTTCACCCTCACCGAACTCCAAACCCTCTACGAATCCATCTTGGAAACAAAATTTGATGTGAGAAATTTTCGCAAAAAAATCCTATCTATGGATTTCATTACCGATACCGGCCTCAAGCAAACCAGAGTCACCCATCGCCCCGCCAAGTTGTTCAAGTACAACGCGAAGAAATACAACAACCTCATCAACACTGGCTTTGCCTTTGATTTGTAAGCTTTCCCAGAGATGAAATTCATTCTCACACCCTGCCTTTGGCTCTGCTCAGCCATCACACTTTTCGTGGGCTCCGCAACGGCTCAGGTAAACCCCGTTTCTGTGGTTGAAATTCAAGGAAGGAAGGTTTTGATTGATATCGAATTTGAAGAAATGAGCCAATGGCAGTTACTTCGGAACGGCAATCCCTATTATATCATTGGCGCCGGCGGTGAGACCCACCTCAACGAACTGGTTGACATTGGCGGCAACTCCATCCGAACCTGGGGCTCAGAAAATGCCCAAACCGTTCTCGACGAGGCACATAAACGAGGATTAACCGTTCTGCTTGGACTTTGGGTGCAACACGAACGACATGGATTTGATTACAATGATACCCTCGCTGTGGCCAAACAACTTGCATCATTCAAAGTCACCATCGACCAATTCAAAAATCACCCAGCCCTCTTAATGTGGGGCATCGGCAACGAGGTCAACCTGAGCTACACCAACCCTAAAGTTTGGAATGCCATCCAAGACATCGCCAAGTACGCCCACCAATCAGACCCCAATCACCCCACTACCACCGTGACTGCCGGCTTAAATCGCGCCGAAGTGGAATACGTAAAACAAAGGGCGCCCGACATCGACATATTTAGCGTAAACACTTATGGCGACATCGCGGAGGTACCCAAGAACATCGGAAATTTTGGTTGGACCGGACCCTATATGATTACCGAATGGGGCCCCAACGGACATTGGGAATCGCCAACCACTCAATGGGGTGCGGCCATCGAACAAAGCAGTTGGGAAAAAGCCTCCGTTTATACAGAGCGATATCAAAAGTATATCGAACCCAATCAAAGTCACTGCGTGGGATCTTACGTTTTCTTGTGGGGTCAAAAGCAAGAATACACAGAAACGTGGTACGGACTTTTCACCAAAGACGGGCACAAAACGCAAGCCATTGACGCCCTGAACTGGGTATGGAAAAAGGATTCTCTCCCATGGGCCACGCCTTCCATCCAAGCGCTGAGTATCAACAAGCAAAAAGCCAACGACAACATTTCGCTCAAAGCCAATTCAAAGAACGAAGCGATTGCCTTGGGGCAACTCATTCAATATCAATCTACCCTTTCGATGCACCCCAGCGGTTTTGAGAAAATAAAACTCCAATACGAGTGGAAAATCCTCAAGGAAAGCACCGATAAAAAATCGGGGGGCGACACAGAAAAGGAAGCCGAACAACTCAATGGGCTAATTCCTGTCTCCCAAAGTGCTAAAATCACATTCCGAGCGCCCGCACAACCCGGAGCCTACAGATTGTTCGTCCGCATTCAACACAACCAAACCGTGGCATACGCCAACATCCCATTCCAAGTTTTACCGCAACCATGAAACCACTGAAACTGCGCGCCGTTCAAGCCGCCACATTGTGTTTGGCCATCCTTGGCCCAATCCAACCCCTTCAAGTTTTTGCACAAAAAACTCAACCGTCTCAGGCTGTCCAAACCTCTGGAGTAAGCGTCCTTACTCCAATAGACAAGGCGATTAGCGACCGTGTGAATTCCCTCACCCTGGAACAAAAAGTGGGACAGATGACCCAAATTGATTTGGGTGTCATCGCCGTGGGAAGTCCGTGCGGATTGCAACAACCTCAAACCCTGGATCAAGAAAAGTTGCGCATCGCCATCGAAAAATACCACATTGGCTCAATTTTGAACGTGGGCTGTGGGTCGGGCACCATTGGTTTGGATCGTTGGCAAGAAATACATAAGGGCATTTCAACAGCCTCCGTTCAATATTCAAGTACGCAGATTCCCATATTGTTTGGGATCGATGCGATACACGGCGTTAACTATACGGTGGGTGGCACATTGTTCCCTCAGCAAATTGGTCAGGCCGCTACATGGAACCCAGATTTGGTCTTAAAAGGCGCCGAAATCACCGCACTGGAATGTAGGATCTCCGGAATTCCTTGGAACTTTTCGCCGGTTTTGGATTTGGGCCGACAGCCCCTGTGGTCGAGGTTTTTTGAGACGTACGGCGAGGACGTTTATTTGGCCAAAACGATGACCACCGCCAGCATTCGCGGGTATCAGGGAAAGCACCCTGAATTGGGCATAGACGATCGGCACGTAGCGGCTTGCATGAAACATTTCCTAGGCTACAGCTACCCTTTGAGTGGCAAGGATCGCACGCCCGCTTGGATTCCAGAGCGAGAGTTGAGAGAATATTATTTGCCTACGTTTCAAACGGCTATTGATGAAGGGGCTTTGACCGTGATGATCAATTCAGGGGAATTGAATGGCACGCCGGTGCACGTAAATCATGATATTCTCACAAAATTGTTGCGCGATGAGCTGGGCTTTAAGGGCTTGGCGGTGACCGACTGGGAAGATATTTATAAGCTGCACACCACGCACAAAGTGGCGGCCTCGCTGCGCGAGGCCGTGAAACTGGCCATCAATGCCGGGATCGACATGTCCATGACCCCCAACGATTTCCAGTTCAATGAGTTACTGATTGATTTGGTCAAATCTGGCGAAGTTCCCATGGAACGCATTAACGAAGCCGTTCACCGCATTTTATACGTGAAACACAAATTGGGTGTCTACGATGTTTTGAGTTCGGCAGGAAGCTTGAGAGAAGCCCTGAACCCCGCGGATTTGGGCAGTGCAAAACACCGAGAGGCGGCATTACAAACCGCGGAGGAAAGCATCACCTTGCTCAAGAACACC
>Ga0102871_1000006_pt1 | contig 104417 bp, 81 predicted proteins | sample Colrivmet1546C02_FD_78445 | JGI IMG/M metagenome (GOLD analysis project Ga0102871, IMG submission 78445) | Estuarine microbial communities from the Columbia River estuary - metaG 1546C-02 | ecosystem: Environmental > Aquatic > Marine > Intertidal zone > Estuary | place: USA: Columbia River... | reverse complement strand
ATTCGGCCCGCTATTTCATTCATTTTAGCCATTTCACCCCTGCTCATCACGCCAGAGATCCCCTGGAGCAAATCTAAATCAGGTGGTGGGGTAATCGTCTACACCCGACCGGTTGTTGGTTCGGACATCAAAGAAATTAAAGCCACCTTTGAATTATCTTGTTCTCTAAATTCGGCTGTGGCTTGCGTAACCGACATCGCCAATTATCCAAAGTGGATTTATGCCACCAGTGAATCAAGGGTATTAAAAGTTATCAGCCCAACGGAAATAACCATTTACCAGAGAATAAATACACCTTGGCCACTAGACGATCGCGACATCTGCGGTCATTATGTGATGAAACAAGACCCAACGACGCTAGATGTAAATATCACAACCCATGCCGAGCCCAAGTTAGTTCCAAACAAAGCGGGTGTAGTGCGCATCCAATTCAATCGCACTATTTGGAATATTAAGTCGTTGGCAAAAAACAAATTACATTGTGAGTACTTTATAACTTTCGACCCCGCCGGAACAGTTCCCGCATGGATGATCAATTTATTCATTAGCGAAGGACCCTACAGCAGCCTCACCAAACTCATTCAAGAGGTCAAACAGCCCAAATACGCCAACATCAAATACAGTTGGATTAGGGAAAAGCATCAGTAAATAACATAATTTCGCAAACATGGAATACCGCAGACTCGGAAAATCAGGACTACCCATATCTGAACTCAGCTTTGGAAGTTGGATCACTTTTGGAAATCAAATCGAAAATAATACATCCGAGCGACTCATGGACATTGCCTATGAAGCCGGGGTAAATTTTTTCGACAATGCCGAAGTATACGCCGCAGGGGAATCGGAAAAAGTCATGGGCCAAATTCTGAAAAAGAAGGACTGGTCGCGTGATTCTTACATCGTCAGTTCAAAAGTATTTTTTGGCGCGGGGCCCAAAGTGCCAACTCAACGAGGACTGAATCGAAAACACATCGTAGAAGCATGTAATCAAGCCCTCCAACGCCTGCAAGTAGACTATCTCGATTTATATTTCTGTCACCGCCCCGACAAACAAACACCCATCGAGGAAACCGTTTGGTCGATGCACCAACTCATCCTCGCCGGAAAAATCCTCTACTGGGGAACTTCGGAGTGGAGCGCGCAAGAAATCATGGAAGCGCATATGGTCGCCCAGCGGTATAACCTCATCGGACCAGTAATGGAACAACCCCAATATAACATGTTGGTGCGCGACAAAGTAGAAGTGGAATACGATCAGATATACAAAACCGTAGGTCTGGGAACAACCATCTGGAGTCCGCTCGCCTCGGGTTACCTCACCGGAAAATACCTCAACCAACCCCCTTCAGAATCACGCCTAAATCGCGCCGAACTCGGTTGGCTTTCAGAAAAACTCTTGAAAGAAAACAATCGCAAAATCGTTGGCAATTTGGTGGAATTTGCAAAAGAAATTGGCGTTTCGATGCCGCAATTCGGCGTAGCATGGTGTCTAAAAAATCCCAATGTGAGCACTGTCATTTTGGGCGCAACCAAAACTGAGCAACTCGAAGAAACCCTTAAATCGACTGAAATCCTGCACAAACTCACCCCTGATGTGATGGAGCACATCGAAACCATTCTTCAAAACAAGCCCCAACATCCGCCGTACTAACTGTGGCATAAGGTTTGCACATTTGGCGCGAATGAAATTTCGTGGTACGCTACTGATGTCGACTGTTTTCCTAAGCCTTCTCGCTTGGATCGGTACATCAAACGCAGACCCCATCGAAAAAGCACTCAAACTCATTCGCATTTCTTCCAAATCTGCAAAACCCATATCCAAACTCCGAAAATCTTCGGTACCTAGAGATACAAATCAGGCATCGGAAGATATCGCTCAACTCAATCAACAAGAAGCGGCACTCATTTTATTCAAAAGGCGATTCACCAAAGACAGTATCAACCCTGTGCTCTATCACGCCCAAGCACTGCTGCCTAACAACAAAGAATCCGACGCCCAACTCCGACTAGCCTTAACGGCAATGCAATATTGGGGGACAACAACAATTAGCAAAGCCGGGAAAGACAAATCCGGGGAAATTTGGAAAAAATACGACAATAAATATGGTGTAACCTACAGAAATACAGATACACTGCTTTTTGAACTCACACAAACCTGGTGGACCCAAAAACCGAATTACAATTTGGAGCACGCAAGAAAATTATTGCATGAGATAGAATTCCATCACGAACGTATTTCTAACTATCAAGTCGACATTCAACGCATCGAAGATGAAACTTTTAATCAAGCTGTAGCCAAACTCAAAACGCCAGCAGATACTGCCTTCCATGCCCCAAAATTTGAATCGATCGCCCTCAAATCACACCACAAACTCATTGAATTTCAAAAAGAATACATCGAACGTTTAGAATTTGATTCATTGATGCACTCCCGCGATATCCAAGCTTTATCGGCCAGAAGGTCTCAATTACTCAAAATCAAAAAGCCCACCCAACAGGTAAAATTGATGATTCAACAAGCCGAAGACACACTGGTGCAGTGGGAATACGAATTGGCTTGCAGCGAGGACCAAGAGTACAGCTATTTACGTTTCCTAAAATCATACCCAAAAGCACCGCAAAAGAATGCGATTTTGCAAAAACTAGATGCGATGGCTTTTGAACGGGCACAACAAATCAATACGGTTGAGGCCTATGAAAACTATCTCAAAAACCAGCCCCAGCCGCCAATTGGTCGGCAAGACCTCACGATGCGCGCGCAATTTCTACTTCGAGCCCTCACCGTAATTCCCGTGCCATTTGCTTACACCAACAAAGACGGATTTTACTTTGCCGATTCATCAACCGGTCAGCCCTGGATGGAATTGGACTATAAAATGGCCTACCCTTTTGCGTTGAATAACAACAAATCGCAGTTCGTTGAAAACGGCTCAACACTTATACCGGGCTGCGCACTGGTGATGCGAACAGATACCTTTGGCTTGATAGAATACAGTTACATCACCAAAGATGGAAAACCCTTTACCAAAAACAATTACGAAACAATTTATCAGTTTAGTAGCAGCATGGCCTTTGTTCAACGCGGCGGCAGATGGGGCATTCTCAATTACCGCGGCAAAGAATTGTTGCCCTGCAAATTCGAAAATCTACGATACGATACCGCAGCCCATCGAGGAGCATTAAAAACAAACAAAAAGTGGGCGCTCTTCAACGAATCCGGCAAGCTAATCACCCCGCCCAAATACGATGCAATTGGTTTTGAAACATGGGAAAATGAACCCACCGAATCCCCCGCTAAACTGTGGGTTAAAAATCGATGCGCCGCCCAAATCAACGGAAACTGGGCCTTGATTGATACGCTAGGAAATTCACTAACCCCCTTCGCATACGAAAGCATGACCTCACTGCCTTTTGGTCGTTTCATGGGCAAAATCAACGATGGATACTGCCTTTGGCGCGATACCATTCAATGCAGTGCGGAATACTCCGAGGCCGTGGATTTTGGCAAACCCTATACCCTAGTCCAACAAAAAGGTTGGGGAATTATTGATACCCTCGGTAGAATTTTGGTGCCCCCGATTTATGAAAAAGCCCTCTTGGTAGGCAGTACAGTGGCGCTGCTAAAGAACAAAAAATGGAATTTTTATTACTCTCGCGGCGAATTCAATTTGCCAATCAAAGGCGCGATCGACGATTTTAGAATGCATGGCGATGGAATGGTTTTCGCACGTCAAAAGAAAAATTGGATCCTGTATCACGCCTACACTAAAACTGTGAGGAAAGTAAAAACAACTGATTTACAACAACTTACAGACACGTTACTCTTAGAGCCCATTGGCAACAGTTGGTTTATCACCCATGCCAACGGCAAAGTATTATTATTGGATAGCCTCAGCAGCCTTAGCAAACTAAACGACCATGAATGGTTGGCGAGCAAATCATCGGGCACAGGATTGTTGTGTCTGCCATCCATGCAGTGGAGCCTAAAGCCAAAATATCAAGAAATCATCGTGTCGCAAAAACCATCGCATTATATGGTAAAGAGCAACGGAAAATGGGGCGTGGTCAATAGCTTCGGCGATATAATTGTGCCTATCATTTACGATGCGATAACCGATACCGAATACCCTGGATATTGGTATGCATTGCAGGGCGAAAAAACCCTTTGGATCAATGCATCTGGAGCTGCCTTGTTGAGTAAATAACGCATGCCATTGGCGTCTTTGTTGAATGCCGCATTAGCCTTTACGATTTTGGGCCGATTGTACGCAAAACTTTGGCGCGCAGCCTCCCCTTTGTTTATCTTTGCAAATCGGTATCGATTTAATACCATTGCCTCAACAATACATGGTCCCGTAGTAGAATGGATACTACGAATGCCTCCGGAGCATTAGATACAGGTTCGATTCCTGTCGGGACCACCTGAAAGCGACGCCAAACCAGTAAACTACTGAGAAAAATAGAAGAGTCGCAAGAATAACTGTTTATTCGAAATCGATAATTTATATTTGCTACAATGAGTTATAAAATTCAGTTTTCACAATGGTTGATGCATCAACTCCAACAAGCCGGAGCCACCGCCGATTCATGTGAAATTTTACACCCCCTCGTTTTAACGATCGGACTCGTTGTCCTAATAGCAATTGCCGATTTTGTTTCTAGAAAAGTCATCCTCACAGTGGTGGCTCGGTATGCAAAAAAATCCAATAACACCTACGACGATATTCTGGTTGAAATGCGGGTTTTTATCTATCTCGCACATGTCGTCCCCGCCCTCGTTGCCAAAAAAGGTCTCCTTTTTATATTCAACGAAAACTCGGATTGGGTCAATATTTTACAACATCTAATCGATGCGTATATCATCATCGCCATCATCCGTTTTGTGCAAGCAGTGCTCAGAGCAATCAAAGTGTTTTTACTCAATTCAGAGGACTTCAAAGACAAACCCATCGGATCGTATACCCAACTGCTAAATATCATCAATTATGCGGTGGGTATCCTATTTATCATCAGCAACATCACCGATAAACCCCTGTGGACATTGCTAACGGCTTTCGGTGCCCTATCAGCCTTGGTCATCCTAACCTTCCGCGATACCATTTTGGGATTGGTAGCATCCATTCAAATTTCAGGGAACGACATTGTAAGAATGGACGACTGGATCGAGGTACCCAAATACGGTGCAGACGGACATGTGATTGAAATTAACCTTACCAATATTAAAGTCAAAAATTGGGACAATACCATCACCACAATACCAACCCATGCACTCATTAACGATGCGTTTAAAAACTGGAGAGGCATGGAAGAAAGCCAAGGCCGGAGAATGAAACGCTCCATCAATATCAAAATTTCTACCATCCAATTCTGTACCCCTGACATGCTGGAGCGATATAAAAAAATTACGTTGATTCGGGACTATATCGACAAAAAACAAGAGGACATTGACGCATACAATATCAAAAACAATATCGACAAAACGGTCCTCGCCAATGGTAGAAACCTAACCAACGTGGGGATTTTTAGGGAGTACATGTACCGCTATGTGGATCAACATCCCAAGGTGAACAAGAAATTGGTGGCCCTTGTGAGGCAGTTGTCTCCCGGCGAAAAAGGATTGCCACTAGAGTTATATTGTTTCACCCGCGACAAACAGTGGATCGACCACGAGAATATCGCAGCTGATATTTTTGATCATGTGCTTGCGGTTGTTCCTCAATTTGATTTAGAAATTTTCGAATCCCCGTCTGGGAAAGAAAGTTGATTGCAAAATAATTTCGCGTACGACTTTACCCTATTACTCACTGCGATTTTTGTATCTTTGATTCATGGTGATCCGCTTGCCCAAATGGTTCTTACTTTGCATCTGCGCTTTCTTCTTAAGCCAAGGGAATAAAGTAGTTGACAACCTATTTGAATATTCCAAAAACATTGAGATTTTCACTGCCCTCTACAAAGAATTAGGCACCAACTATGTCGATGAAATCGAGCCCGGAAAATTGATGAAAACCGGCATCGATGCGATGCTTAAATCACTGGACCCCTACACCAATTTTTTTACTGAATATCAAGCCGAAGAGGCCCTGATCGAAAAACAAGGTCAATATGGCGGCGTGGGATGCAGAATCATGCTCCGAAACCATTACCCCGTTGTCAATTTTATTGAAGAAGGTTATGCCTTTAACATCGCCGACGTTAGACTCGGTGACATCATCACTAGCATCAATGGCATCTCCTTACAAGATAAGTCAACCGACCAATTATTGAGTCTGGTTCGGGGCGCACCCAATACATCGTTCTCCATAGAAATTGATCGCGAAGGCAAAAGCATCAAAAAGCAAATCACCCGCATGGCAATCAAAACAGCCAGCGTATCGTTCAGTGGAATGTATCAAGGGGATATTGCCTACGTAAAACTGGAAGAATTTGGTCAGCACGCTGCCGACGAAATAGAAACATCGCTCAAAAAGATGATGGAGAAGACGGAGTTGAAAGGGGTGATTTTGGACTTGCGCGACAATGGCGGTGGACTCTTAAACGAAGCCGTTCAAATCGTGGGACTTTTTGTGGGCGAAAATCGATCAATCGTAACCCTCAGAGGTCAAAATGTAACCGGTCCAAAAAACTGGATCACACCAAACAAACCCCTTTTGCCCAATACGCCGCTTGTTGTGCTTGTGAATGAGCATTCTGCCTCAGCCTCCGAAGTCGTGAGCGGCAGCTTACAAGACATGGACCGCGCAGTGATTATGGGTCAAACGAGTATTGGAAAAGGGTTGGTGCAGAATTATGCGAGCTTGCCTTACAGAACCCAAATGAAACTCACCGTTGCCAAATACTATACTCCCAGTGGGCGATGTATTCAACGACTTCAATATGGCGATCGCGATGAGAATGGCGTTGCCAAAACGATGTCGACCGCGCAAAAAAAGGCCTTCAAAACCCAAGGCGGAAGAACCGTTTATGAAGGCGGTGGCATCGATCCCGATGTTGCTTTAAAACCCTACCAAGGATTGGAAATACTAAAGTGGCTGGAACAAGAAAACATCATTTTCGATTGGGCAAATCAGCAATACAACTCACTACCCGACACATTGTTTCAGGCCATTTCTGATCTACAGTATACGCAGTTCTCCCAATACGCAGTCAAAAAAAGTCAGGCCAAATTGCAAGAGAAACTCCATAAATCTATGGCATCGATGTACTCAGACACTCAGTTTTTACAACAGATTTCAGGATTAAAAATAAATTCCGACCAGGTAAATACCAAAGTAAAAGCCGATTTAATCAAACAAAAATCAAGCATCATACTTGCATTAAATCGCGCGATGATGGAAAGAAAATTAAAGAAAAATCGTTTTCATCCAGCGTGGCTACTCTTGGATTTGGAATCAAAGGAAGCAGCAAAATTACTGCATGAACCCACGCGCTATCAATCCTTGTTAAAATAAATCAATACTGCAACCCCTTCAAAATGTTAAATGCATCAACAGAATTCACTTTGGCATCCATCAATATCGCAACAGATTTGATGACCTTGGGATTCTTATGGCTCTTGCTCTTGGGCTCCTTTGGTGGTCTGTTGGCCGGTTTACTCGGTGTGGGCGGGGGAATGTTATTTATCCCTGTTATCACTTCCTATCTGCATCAATACGATATCAGCAGCGCAGAAATGGTGAAATTTACCTTGGCTAATTCCATTGCATTGGTATTTATGTCGGGCGTTTCTGGGACCTTCCGCCAAATCAAAATGGGAACTTGGCAATGGAAACAAAGTCTAACCATTGGTATTCCTGGAGCCATTAGCAATTACTTCATGACCCAGGCCATTCAAGACGGCGACTGGTATCAAAAGGAAGTCTTTCAAGGCGTCTTTTTGGGATTCTTAGGCTTGAGCATTCTCAACATGATTTTTGGGAAGTCAAAATCTTCTCGCTCAAAAGATGGCAATGGCAACCCCCAAATCGAAGAACAAAGCACCCCGTATCAGTTTAGTTTGATTCAAGATTGGCCATCCATGCTGGTGGGAATTTTCGCCGGCACAATTGTAGCCCTGAGTGGCTTGGGTGGCGGCATTATCATGGTTCCCCTGTTCCTCATTATTTTAAAGAAATCGATGCACAGCGCTACGGCATTGTCGCTTTCCATAGTTCCAATCCTGTCGATTTCCGCTTTGATAAAATATATCAGCATTACCCCCGCCCAACAAATTTCTAGTTATCAAACGGGTTACCTTTTATGGATTATGCTCATCCCAATGCTACTTGGAGTGATTTTTTTCTCATCTCTTGGACAAAAATTGGCGACCAAAGTACCCGTTGTTTGGCTCCGTGTTATATTTGCACTACTTTCTGCTTTCATTTTGGTAAAAACCCTTTTAGAACTATATTCATGAGATTGATTTCATTATCTATTATTGCTCTTTGCAGTACCACCATAGCCCAAGCTCAACAAGTCCCAGCAACAAGAGCTGAGCGATTAAAAAAGGACATTAGTTACTTGGCAAGTGATGAACTTCAAGGCCGTCAAACCGGATCACCGGGCGAAATGATGAGTGCCGAATATATTAAGCAACAATTGATTGCGGCTAAGCTTCAGCCTCAAACCCAAGAATTTGATATCGTAAAATTGCGTTTGGCAAGCAACAAATGTCTTGTTGGCGTTCGTGCTCCTGGCATCGATACTGTTATCAGAAAACTCACACTTTTCAGTGAATTCTATCCACTGTCGCAAAGTGCAAACCTAGACAGCGTCACCGCCCCATGGGTTGATTGTGGTTATGGATTGGTTCAGGAAAAAACAAAAAGAGACGATTACGTTTTCGACATCAAAGGGAAAATTGCATTGATTAGATTGGGTTTCCCAGGGATGCAAGAAAACCCCAAAAGTGAACTTTCAGAGGTCGCGGAAATTCCAAACAAAATCGCTGAAGCCACCAAGCGCGGTGCTGTGGGAATTATTTTTATCAAACCTTACACCAGTTTTATCGCCCCCAGTGGGAATCTTAAACGCGACGAGAAAACCTTGAGCATACCTGTTTTCTTTTGCAATCAGACGGGTCAATTCCCCGTTGCACCCATCACCTTGATTAGCAATATTCATGTCCTTAAAGCCCAAGGTCATAACGTCTACGCTTTCCGCAATAACCGCAAGAAAAATACCATTGTAGTCTGTGCGCACCACGACCACATAGGTATCAACGAATACGAAAACAGTAGATATACCGGCAAAGCAGAAATTCATAACGGAGCCGATGATAATGCTTCGGGAGTGGCAGCCATGTTAGAAATGGCAAGAACTTTAAAAGGAGGCAAATACAAGAAAAACAATTACCTATTTATCGCATTCAGCGGTGAAGAATTGGGACTTTTGGGATCTAAATTTTTTACGCAAAACCCTCCAGTGACCCTTACAGGGAATAACAAAGGCAAATTGGGGAAGATCAATTATGTGATTAACATCGACATGCTAGGCAGAATCGACACTACCAAAAAAGTGCTTACGCTCAACGGTGTTGGTACTTCTCCGCAGTTCGAAAAGGCCATCTCGATGATCAAAACCGATACCAATCAAATCAGAATTATCACAACAAAGAGTGGTCTAGGACCAAGCGATCACGCTTCGTTCTATATCGAAAATATTCCCGTGGTACACTTCTTCAGCGGACAGCATGAGGATTATCACAAACCAAGCGACGATGAGAATCTCATCAATTATGTTGGCATGTCAAACAGCCTTAACGTAATGGAACAGCTGGTTTCGCTCAATAACAAACGCGGCAAATTAGTTTTTACTAAAACCCAAGATGTAACTGCTGGAAGAACCAAATTCAAGGTAACTTTAGGTGTGATGCCTGATTATAGTTACAGCGGAAAAGGCATGCGCATTGATGGTGTAACCGATGGCAAACCTGCTCAGAAAGCCGGACTTCAAAAAGGCGATATCATTCTGATGCTGGGCGATATGCCAGTAAATGGCATCGAAGATTATATGGTGGGTTTGGGAAAAATCAACCCAGAAAATCCTTCCAAAGTAGTTGTACTCCGCGGCACAGAAACCCTCACACTTCCAATTACATTCCAATAATTCATGAAAATCACTGAACATATCTCTGGCGCAGACAAAACGCTCTTTTCGTTCGAAATTTTGCCTCCATTAAAAGGCGCAAGCATCAAAGAACTATTTGCAAGCATAGATCCCTTGATGGCATTCCAACCCTCATTTATTGATGTTACTTATCATAGAGAGGATTATGTATTAAAGAAGCGTGCCGATGGCAGTTATGATCGCATTTCAACAAAAAAACGACCGGGTACCGTTGCGATATGCGCCGCATTACAGAACCATTATAAGATTGATGCTGTTCCACACTTAATTTGTGGTGGGTTTAGCAAAGAGGACACTGAAAATGCATTGATTGAATTGAGCTTTTTGGGAATCGACAATATTTTAGCCTTGAGGGGTGATAACCGGAAAGAGGATGCTCACTTTGAGCCAGAGAATAACGGAAATAAAAACGCCTTGGATTTGATTCATCAGATTCAAAATATGAACGCCGGGATTTATTTGGATGAAGAAATCAGCAATTCCAATGAGTCTAATTTCTGTACCGGTGCTGCATGTTATCCAGAGAAGCACGCTGATGCGCCAAATATGGAATCGGACTTGAAATTCCTTAAAAGAAAAGTGGATGCCGGAGCTAAATTCTTGGTTACGCAGATGTTCTTCAACAATCAACATTATTTCAATTTTGTCGAAAGCTGTCGTTCCGCCGGAATCACCGTCCCCATCATCCCAGGCATCAAACCCATTACCACAAGAAAACAGTTGTCGATCCTGCCGAAGTTATTTCACATGGATATCCCGTTTGCTCTGACCAATGAAATCGACCAGTGTAAGGATGACAAGCAAATCGCCGATATTGGTGTAGCTTGGGCCATCGAACAATGCAAAGAATTAATTGCAAATGGCGCCCCAGTACTGCATTTTTATACCATGGGTAAAAGCACCCAAACCAAAAAAATCTGCGAAGCCATTTTCTAATGGAGGGAACGGTCACCAAATCCACTGGCAGCTGGTATCAAGTACTTACAGACGATGGAAAGGTCTGGATGGCAAGAACGCGCGGCAAGATGCGATTGAACGACCTAGATACGAGCAACCCTGTGGCCGTTGGAGACCGAGTAGAGTTAATGGAGGACCAAAACTACGCCGATACGGGATCCATTTCAAAGGTTTATCACCGAAATAATTACCTGATCCGACGGGCGAATAAATTGAGTTCCCGCCGTCAAATTTTGGCAACTAACTTAGATGGTGCCGCTCTTATTGCAAGCCTAACATCGCCGAGAACGAGTTTGGGTTTTATTGATCGATTCATCCTTACCTGTGAGGCCTATCACGTGCCCGCGATGGTCTTTTTTAATAAAATGGATTTGTTGGGCGAACGGGGCGAAGAGGTAGTAGAAGATATCAAGCACATTTACCGCAATGCCAATGTCAGCGTGCTCTTGGGTTCGGCCACAGAAGGCAAAGCACTAGAGGCATTTTCCGCGATGCTGAAGGGGAAGCGATGGTTGCTCGCAGGGCATTCTGGAGTGGGTAAAAGCACTTTACTCAATGCCGTGTTTCCCGGAGCCAATGCCAAAGTAGGTAGAATTTCAGACCATCATGCCAAGGGCCGACATACAACGACGTTTGCTGAGATGTTTACCCTTGCCGACAATACGCAGATTATTGATACGCCAGGTATTAGAGATTTTGGTGTCGTGGATTTTGAACCCACAGAAATTTCCCAGTATTTCCCCGAAATGCGTCCTTATTTATCCAAATGCAAATTCAACGATTGCCTTCATACCCATGAACCCGAATGCGCTGTGCTTGAAGCCTTGGAAAAGGGCGACATTGCCGATGAGCGCTATCAAAGTTATTTGGGTATTCTAAACAACGAGGATATCTTCGAATAAACGAATGCAAAACAAAAACGCAACATATCAAATCATGGGGAAACTCAACGGCATGGTAGCTGCGTTGATGCTTGTTTTAGCGATGGCGTTTTTATCGAGTTGCAGAAACAACAACGATTTTTTCACGGCTAAAAACAGCCTTACATATTCCGCTGATACAGTTTGGTTCGATACAGTTTTTACGAGGGTTCCGGGGTCGACCTATCCCATATCAGTTACACAGATTTTTAGCATCAAAAACCCAGAAAAACTGCCTGTTAACGCAAATTTCCAATTGGGTGGAGGTGCCAATTCCGCTTATCGAATGAGTATTGATGGGATTTCTGGCACCCAAATCAACGACATAGAAATTGGTGCATCGGATTCGGTCTTTGTTTTCGTGCAATGCAAACTAGAATCCAATAACAATACCCAACCTTTATTGGTGATGGACTCAATTATATCCAGTGTGGGCGGACATCGAAGCAATGTTAAATTGGCGGCTTACGGATGGGATGCACATTATTATCGAGATACCATTTTTGAAAGTAATATTACCCTTTCAGACAATCAAAAACCCACGGTAATTTTGGGTTACATGGGGGTGGATCAAGGGGCAACGCTAACTATCAAACCTGGAGTTCAACTTTTTGCATCGGCTCAAACCAAAATTTATATTGCTGGAACGCTAGATATTCGGGGGTCGGCAACACAACGCGTTTCAATCCGGGGTGACAAACCCGTTTGGGACCCGCAGTTTCTTCCCAACCAATGGGGTGGTATTCATATCCTTGTGGGTAGTGTTAATAACAGCATCCAATACGCAGATATTACAAACGCAACAATTGGTATACGCGTTGATTCTTTGCCTGTGAATGGAAGTACTGGACTAAAAATTTCAAATACACGCATACAATATTCCGGCCAAGCAAGCTTGGCCGGAATCACAGCCGATATCCAAGCAACAAACTGTCTGTTTGCCGATGCAGGCAGCTATAGCTTTCTAGCCCTCCTTGGAGGAAACTATGCGTTTAATCACTGCACATTTTCAGAATATTCCGGTTTCTCTTCACGCACCGATGGTCACTTTGCCGCAACCAATACACTGCGCGACGGCAATGGAAAATTACTCAACCACGCACCACTAAATTTATCCGTTTATAATTGTATCGTAGATGGTCCGCTCAAAGAAGAATTACAGTTCGACCAAACCACTCTAAACGTTTTCAATATCCGTCTCGAAAACAACATACTAAAATCGCTCAACCCCAAATCAATCATCACATACCCCAATTTCTTTAATAAGACCGCCGGCTTTGTTGATGTGCAAAAAGGAAATTATCAAACAGATTCCACCGCTTTTGGATACAAAAAGGCTGGAACTTTCGGTTCTCCAGTGATCATTGATCTACTTGGAAAAACCCGAAAATCCCTGCCTGATTTGGGTTGCTACGAAAAACTCCCCTAATTATTTTTCTTGCGCCGTTCACGAAAAAACCGCTTCATCACTTCACTACACTCTTCAGACAGCACCCCACCTACAACTTCTGTCTTACCCAACATACCTTTATCAATTCTTTCAAAGCCAAATTTGGGTTCACCCGCACCAAATACGATACGCGAAAACCTCGACCATTGAATGGCTCCAGCACACATCAAACAAGGCTCGATGGTGACGTACAGAGTACACTCATCTAAATATTTACCATTTACCGCATTGCTAGCCGCAGTAATCGCCAACATTTCGGCATGCGCCGTTACATCTTGCAACTTCTCGGTTTGATTATAGCCCTTGCCAATAATTTTATTATTGTGCACCACAACCGCCCCTATTGGAACTTCTTGCTCCTCATAGGCTTGCATCGCCAAATCCAAGGCCCTCGTCATGAAATACTCGTCGCTATAAACCTCCATAGATATTAATCACTTATTTAACATCGCAAACCTACATTTTTTGCGGAACTTTGTTACTTAAATAATGCGAATAGGAATTGTATGTTATCCCACCTTTGGTGGAAGCGGTGTATTGGCCACGGAATTGGGTAAATCCCTGGCAGTGAAAGGTCATGAAGTGCATTTTATTAGCTACAACCAACCCGCTCGATTAGACTTCTTTAGCGAAAATGTTTTCTATCATGAAGTCAATATCGCCAAATACCCCTTGTTCGAATACGCCCCGTACGAAACAGCACTGGCCGGCAAAATGGTAGATATCGTCCAAAGTGCCCACTTAGATATCCTCCACGTACACTATGCGATTCCCCACGCCTCTGCCGCACTAGTAGCAAAACAAATACTCGCCCAGCAGGGCATCACAATTCCGGTGGTAACAACCCTTCACGGTACCGATATCACGCTTGTTGGACGTGAAATGACCTATGAACATGTTGTAAGTTGGAGCATCAATCAATCCGATGCCGTTACAGCCGTCTCCGAAGATCTCAGAAAACAAACCTATGAGCACTTCAAAATCAATCGCGATATAGATGTCATACCCAACTTCATAGATTTTGGTCGATTTAACAAGAAACCCCGAGAGCATTTCAAACAAATGATCGCCCCAAATGGTGAAAAAATCATCATTCACACCTCGAATTTCAGAAAAGTTAAACGAATTGAGGATGTCATTGCCGTTTTTGCCCAAATCATCAAAGAAATCCCAGCAAAATTGCTACTCATTGGCGATGGGCCCGAACGCTCACATATCGAAAAAGTCTCTAGAGAATTTAATACCTGTGATTGGGTAACATTCCTTGGAAAGCAAGAAGCCATCGAAGAAATTTTAAGCATCGGCGACCTATTCATATTACCTAGTGAATCTGAAAGCTTCGGCCTTGCAGCATTAGAAGCCATGGCTTGTGAAGTCCCTGTAATCAGCTCAAACGCGGGCGGAATTCCAGAAGTGAATATCCATGGTGTCACCGGTTATTTGTCAAATGTTGGCGATGTAAACGACATGGCCCAAAACGCCATAACCTTGCTTAAAGACCCACAATTACTCGCAAAATTCAGAAAAAATGCACTTCAACAAGCGCACAAATTTGATCTGGCAGAAATTTTATTGCAATACGAAGCAATCTACAATCGCGTAATCACCACAAACTAGTTTCCGGGGAAACTTTCGCGCAAAAACTTAAGCGCAATTCCAATTTGATTTTCAACTGTTTTGGGAGAAATATCCATCAATTCGGCAATTTCTTTATAGCTCATCTCATGCATGCGACTCAACAAAAAGACTTGCTTGCACTTGGTGGGTAACTTATCAATCTCTAAAGTAATTCTTTCACTCATTTCTTTGGCCTCCAGCTGATCCAAAGCCCCGTGATCTTTACTCGCCACCGGCATTTCATCAGGGATCTCATCAAAAGGCAATCGCTGGCGTTTGATGTTATTCAAACAACGATTCTTCACCGAACGAAACAAATAACTCTTCAATCCTGGATCCGATAACATTGCACTATGTCGTTCCCAAATGCCCACAAATACATCGTTTACGACCTCTTCCGCATCGGGCAAACTGCGTGTAATCGACATAGCAAATCCCATCAACGCCGGACGGAATTTTTTGTAAATCAACTCAAAGGATGGCTGCTCTTTCAATGCTAGGTCCGCAATAAATCATTACAAAATAACATAACACGCACTACAAAAAATAAATTCAATGCTTAATTTCCTACGTCACTCAAAAATTGGATGTGCATAAGCTCCAATTCTTCCATGCTGAAGTCTCCATCGAAATAACCGCTCGCCCCTTCCATATCAGCAACATCCACCGTCTTAAAGTACGACATCACCTCCACTTGCAATTCTTCTTCGATGAATTGATTTAAGAAATATCTCAAGTTCAATTTGGTCCCTGAATTCACAATTTGATCCAATTCATGAATCAACTCTTCAAAGGAAATACCCAACTGCTTGGCGATATCAGGCAAATCAACCTTTTTATCAATATTCAAGATGATATTCACCCGCTTAGCCGACTTGTCAGAATTTCCTTTTAACACGATATCCTGGGTTCGTTCGATATCATTCGCCTTTACAAACTCAGTGATATAGGCTACAAATGGTTCTCCAAACTTCTGGGCCTTGTTCTTTCCAACCCCGTTGATATTGACCAACTCGTCAATCGTCATTGGATATTTGGTGGCCATATCTTCCAAACTCGGATCTTGGAAAATTACATACGGTGGCAATCCCTTTTCCTTGGCAACTTTACGTCGTAAATCCTTCAAATGATCAAACAACTCTTCATCACAAGCACTTTCCGCCTTGAAGTTGTCGTAATCCTCGTCCTTCACACTATCAAACTCTGCATCCACCGCCATTTCATGAAAAACAGGCGACTTAATATATGCCTCGCCTTGCTCCGAAATACTCATCAAACCATATTTTTCGATATTCTTATTGAGGTATCCTTGAACCAACGCCAAGCGCATCAACGACTTCCAGAACAAACTGACTTTTTCCTTGCCAAAGCCAAAGGTTGATAATAAGTCATGGCCATAATCCCTAACACTATCAGACCGCTTGCCAACACAGAAGTTCACCACGTGACTCATACCCAACTCGCTCTTTAGGCTTTCTATCGCCTTTAGCATTGCAACCAATTCCTGCGTAACCTCCACTTTTGGTTTGGGTGTTGCGCAGTTGTCGCACATCTGTTTGCAATCCTCTTCGTGAAAATGCTCCCCAAAATAATGAAGAAGCATCTTACGCCTACAATGACTGCTCTCAGCAAACGCAGCTGTTTCCGCAATCAACAAACTACCAATCTCTTGCTCCGCCACCGGCTTGTCCTTCATGAACTTCTCCAACTTCTCGATGTCCGATGGATTATAAAACAACAAACAATCACCTTGCAAACCATCTCTACCACCACGACCCGTTTCCTGATAATACCCTTCCAAACTCTTCGGCACATCATAGTGAATCACAAACCGCACATCAGGCTTATCGATGCCCATTCCAAACGCAATGGTGGCCACAATTACATTGCAATCCTCCATCAAAAATGCGTCTTGATGATGCCCACGAACCTTTGACTCTAACCCGGCATGATATGGCAACGCCTTGATACCATTCATATTCAACATCTCACTGATCTCTTCCACCTTCTTGCGTGAAAGACAGTAAACGATGCCGCTCTTATTATTTCTTGCCTTGATGAAGGAAATGATTTCTTTATGTACGATATCCTTCCGGCCCTTCGGTCTTACTTGATAAAATAGATTCGGGCGATTAAATGAACTTTTGAATAGGTTGGCCGACATCATACCCAGATTCTTCTGAACATCCTGCTGCACTTTGGGTGTTGCCGTGGCTGTTAACGCCATCACAGGCACATCATCAATGGCCTTCACCATTTGCTTTATCCTGCGATATTCCGGACGGAAATCATGACCCCATTCTGATATACAGTGCGCTTCATCCACCGCCACAAAAGAAATTTTGACTTGTTTTAATAGGTCTATTGTTTCCTCCTTTTTCAGTGTCTCAGGTGCAACATAAAGTAACTTTGTTTCACCACTCAACATATCCTCTATCACCTGATTCAATTCTGCCTTACTCAAAGAACTATTTAGAAAGTGAGCCAGTGAACTTTTCTGAGCAAATCCCCGAATGTTGTCGACCTGGTTTTTCATCAAAGCAATCAAAGGAGAAATTACAATCGCCGTTCCCTCCATCATCATCGCTGGTAATTGATAACACATGGATTTTCCAGCACCTGTGGGCATAATCACAAAACAATCTTCACCAGCCAATACGCTGTTTACTACGGCCTCTTGATTGCCCTTGAATCCATCAAAACCAAAAAACTCCTTCAATACTTTCCTTGGTTCCAAAATTGGGACCGTCGCCGCTGATTGCATAAATTCAATTAATCAATGTTTAAATGATTATTGCTTTACCCTAAAGCAATATGTGAATTTACAAAGAATTTTTCATCCCCACACCCCCTAGTTGCAATTTTTCCAAACGCTGCTAATATTTTTGGTTAATTTGCAACAAAAATTGATGTCGTCCCCTTCAAATTCATCCGATTTGATCAAAAAATACGGAGTTCAAGCCATTACCGATGAATTGGATTCATTGCAATCGTTAAAAAACTATATCGATAACGACTTTATTTCTGTAGTTCAATTGTTGCTTTCCAATCAAGGTCGTGCCATTTTTACAGGCATTGGCAAAAGCGCCATCATAGCCCAAAAAATTGTGGCCACCCTCAATAGTACCGGTCAGCCTGCACTTTTTATGCATGCCGCCGATGCCATCCATGGCGATTTGGGCATGATCCAACAAAACGATGTAGTAATTGCCATTTCCAAAAGTGGAACTACGCCAGAAATTATCGCACTAGCCCCATTGGTAAAACGATTCAACAACACATTGGTTGCCATGGTAGGAAATACCAACAGCAGATTGGCTCAACTTTCGGATTTTGTCCTCAATACTACCATTAATCGCGAAGCTTGCCCCAACAACCTCGCCCCAACTACCAGTACAACTGCACAGTTAATTATGGGCGATGCACTTGCCGTTGCCTTGATTCAAATGAGGGGGTTCTCTAGCGACGATTTTTCTAAATACCATCCCGGTGGTGCCTTGGGAAAGCGATTGTATTTACAATGTGGAAGCATCGCCGAACAAAATGCTAAGCCTAACGTTTTAAAATCTTCACCCTGGAAAGAAGTCATTCTTACAATCACCAAAAACCGATTGGGCGCAACTGCCGTGGTGGATGAAAATAACAAAGTGATAGGCATCGTGACCGATGGTGATATCCGTAGGATGTTAGAAAACCACGACACCTTTGATCATCTAACGGCAGATCAAATTATGGGCAAATCACCCATTACGGTGGCAACCGATATCATGGCAACCGAAGTTGCTGCTATCATGCAAGAGAAGAAAATCACCCAAATTATTATAACACAACAAACTATTTACTTTGGAATGGTACATTTGCACGACCTTTACAAAGAGGGTATTTTATGAGTCTAAACAAAAACAATTACGTTTTGATAATGGCCGGCGGAATCGGTAGTCGATTCTGGCCCGTGAGTAAAAAAAGTTTCCCAAAACAGTTCATTGATATTATGGGGACCGGGGAATCCCTCATCAAACAGACCTATAACAGATTTAATCATATGGTACCGCAAGAGAATATTTTTGTGGTTACCAATACCGATTATGTCCCCTTGGTGCAGTCGCACATCCCCGAAATGCATATTTCTAGGATTTTGCATGAGCCCCTAGCAAAAAATACCGCACCTTGTATTGCCCTTGCGAACCGACATATACAGAGTCTAAATCCAGATGCCGTTTGTTTGGTTGCGCCCAGCGATCACCTTATCAGCAACGAACTGGCATTTATCGAAACTTCGTTACAAGCCATGGATTTTGCGGCCAATAACGATGCTTTGGTCACTTTAGGTATCAACCCAACCCGACCTGATACGGGTTACGGCTACATCCAGTTCAATCCTGAATTAGATCCTCGTGGTTTACATCGCGTAAAAACTTTCACCGAAAAACCCACCGAAGAAATCGCCAAGAGCTTTTTAGAAAGTGGAGAGTTCTTATGGAATGCAGGCATATTTGTTTGGAGTATCAAAGCCATCAATAATAGCATCGAAAAGCATCTACCTGAAATCTATCAGATTTTTGCCGATGTGCACCCAGACAGTCCCGAATATAACAACCAATTGGAACAGGCCTATGCGCTTACTCCGAGCATTAGCATCGATTATGGCGTACTCGAAAAAGAGAAGGACGTTTTTGTGATGCCCGCCAATTTTGGATGGAACGATTTAGGAACTTGGAAAAGTTTGTGGGATGTGAGTGCGAGAAATGATAAAAATAACGCGCTCATTGGTAAGAATATTCATACCTATAACACAACGGAATCCATGGTATTCAACAACTCCAATAAGTTGATCGTAGTAAACGGAGTTGATAATATTGTGATTGTAGAATCAGACGAGGTTTTGTTGGTGATGAACAAGGACAAAGAACAAGAATTGCGCACCATTGTGAACGAAATCAAAGACCGTTACAAAGGAAAATTCAATTAAATTATTTTGCAATTTTTTCCAAAATCGTTATATTTGTATTGTTATCGGTTATTTCGATAACGCCAACTGTTACGCGCTTTTATATACCAACATCCTGGCCGCTTTAATCAGCGGCCTTGATTTTTTAAACAGGTTATGGCTTCCGAAACTTCACCTAGAACCAAAGCATTTATCGCACTGCATATAGCCGTGTTCCTTTGGGGATTTACCGCCATCCTTGGCAAGCTCATTTCTTATGGTTCAATTACCCTGGTTTGGCATCGCATGATGTTAACAGCCATCATTTATTTGTTGATGCCTGCTGTTTGGAAATCGTTAAAGGGACTTTCTTTAAAAACAGCAATGACGTTTTTTGGAATAGGACTTCTGGTTTGCGCGCATTGGCTCACCTTTTATGGTAGCATCAAATTGGGCAATTCCGTTTCGGTAACCCTGGCGTGCTTGGGGTCCGCGTCTTTCTTTGCATCCATCATTGAACCACTCCTACTCAAACAGCCTTTCTCCAAAAGAGATATTTATATGGGCTTGATTGTGGTCCTTGGCATCTTGTTTATCTATTTCTCACTGCCCGAAAATCAACCGGGTCACGTGACCAAAGTCGGCGATGTTTCTTATGGATGGGCCATAATCACCGGTCTATTGAGTGCAGCCCTCGCCGCCACCTTTACAACGCTCAATAAAGCCCATATTCATCGCGCCAAACCCCTTGCCATATCTACCTTGGAAATGATTTCAGGTGCTTTGGTTTTGTCGCTGATCATCCCCCTGATTTCCTCCGATCCCATCGTCTTTTTACCCCCCATCGATTTTAGTATTCTCACCTTAGAAAACATCGCAACAGGTCCTTGGGATCTAATCTGGATTTTATTGCTCGCCGTGCTATGTACCAACCTAACTTTTTACCTGGGAACCTATGCCCTAAATCAGTTAAGCGCTTTTACCGCGAACCTCACAGTGAACCTCGAACCCATCTATGGAATCGTCCTAGGTGCTGTGATTTTCAACGAAAACAAAGACCTCAATATCTGGTTTTACACCGGCGCATCCATCATCCTAGGTGCTATTTTTACCCAAGCATATCTGTCGAGTAAAAAAAATTAATACGCTTTCGCGAATACCACTCTGCCCGTACTTGGCTTTCCTGAGTAAACGCAAATCCCATCTTCCAATTTCTGATCAATCGCAATACAACGAATGGTGGCTTTGGTCAACTCCTTGATCTTCTCTTCAGTCTCTCCCGTTCCATCCCAATGCGCAATTGCGAATCCTTCCTTGACATTGATTGCCTCCAAAAATTCGTCCCAACTGTTGACCTTCTGGGTTTTCTCTTCACGATATTTTGCTGCGCGATCAAACAAATTCTGCTGTATTTCATCCATCAACGAAACGATGCGAGGTTGGAGATCTTCCATGGCGACAACAAACTTCTCCTTGGTATCACGGCGAGCGACTTCAACCGTGCCAGACTCCAAATCACGCATACCCACCGCCAAGCGAACCGGGACCCCTTTTAGCTCCCATTCTGCGAACTTATAACCTGGCTTGTAAGTGTCACGATCATCAAATTTAACGGTCAATCCCAACGCTTTGAGTTGCAACGATAGCGGCTTCATGGCCTCTTTGATCTTCTCTAAATCTTCATCACTGCGATATACAGGGACAATAACGACATGAATCGGAGCCAATTTTGGTGGCAATACCAACCCTTCATCGTCGCTGTGTGTCATAATCAAAGCACCCATCAATCGCGTAGAAACGCCCCAGCTAGTCGCCCAAACGTATTCCAACTTACCTTCCTTACTCTGAAATTTTACATCAAAGGCCTTGGCAAAATTCTGTCCCAAAAAGTGACTTGTTCCCATTTGCAGTGCCTTTCCATCTTGCATCATACCTTCGATACAGTAGGTATCATCGGCACCGGCAAAGCGTTCTTTTTCGGTTTTTACGCCTTTGATCACAGGCACAGCCATAAAGGTTTCGGCAAATTCAGAATACACATCCAACATTTTACGGGCTTCTACCAATGCTTCCTCTTTGGTTGCGTGAGCGGTATGACCTTCTTGCCATAAGAATTCGGCGGTGCGCAAAAACAATCGCGTGCGCATTTCCCATCGAACCACGTTGGCCCATTGGTTAATAAGAATTGGAAGATCGCGATAGCTTTGAATCCAATTTTTGTAAGTATTCCAGATGATGGCCTCTGAGGTAGGTCGAACAATCAATTCTTCCTCCAATTTTGAATCGGGATCGACCATGAGATGACCTGGTTTATCGGGGTTTGCTTTGAGTCGATAGTGGGTTACCACCGCGCATTCTTTGGCGAATCCTTCGGCGTTTTTTTCTTCTTTTTCGAAGAGGCTTTTGGGGACGAAGAGCGGGAAATAGGCATTCACGTGACCTGTTTCTTTGAACATATCATCGAGTTGTCGTTGCATTTTCTCCCAGATGGCGTAGCCATAGGGTTTGATGACCATGCAACCTTTCACGGCACTATGTTCTGCTAGGTCGGCATTTTTAACTAGGTTATTATACCATTCACTGTAATTCTCGCTGCGTTTTACTTTTTCGAAAGCCATAATTGTAATATTTACAAAGTTAAATTGTTTTGGGTTGGGGGGATGGGAAATTTTTTAAAAGAAGGACCCCCAGCGGCTGCGCCGCTGGGGGTCCCCACATTATCTAATTTTTTCAAGAATTGCAAATCCTCGCAAATCCTCGCTTCGCTTAGCTACAACCCAAACTGTTTCCACAGTTCAAGCATTTGTAACATGTTCCGCTGCGAACCGTAATATGACCGCAAACATTACACGCCGGAGCATCGCTCTGAATCTCTCTCATATGATCTTGCATATCAAACTTGCTGCGTAAAGGCTCGCTTGAAACCACTGCTTGCGCCGCTGAAACCGATGGTGCTGGCTCTGGATTGAATACCGGACGGAACTCACTAACAACCGGTACCTCAACAGCCTCAGGTGCACGCAAATCGCTTGGCTTCACCTGTACCAAATCCTCCCTGCGCAAATATTCAAAGCCCAACAATCTGAAGATATAATCTACAATTGATGTCGCGTTTTTCACGTTAGGATGACCTTCAACCATACCACTTGGCTCAAAACGAGTAAACGCAAACTTGTCTACGAACTCTTCCAATGGTACACCATACTGCAATCCAACCGATACCGCAATAGAGAAACAATTCATCAAACTGCGGAAACTCGCGCCCTCTTTGTGCATATCAATGAAGATCTCTCCCAACGTTCCGTCGTCATACTCTCCCGTACGAACAAAAATTGTCTGTCCTCCCACACGGCCCTTTTGGGTAAATCCGTTTCTGCGATTTGGCAAACGCTTCTTCTCTACGATATTCGATAACTGGCGTTTGAACTTGGTATCAGGACTCTCACTCAAAATGCGCTTAGCGGCCTCCAAAACCATCTCTGGGGTTAACTCACCCACACTTGCAACCTTCGGTGCAGCAGCACTGTCGGTTGAAGCCGTTGCTTTCTCTTCCGTATTGTCCTCTTCCGTCTCAGACTTATTGCTCAAAGGCTGACTCAACTTACTACCATCGCGATATAAAGCATTAGATTTCAATCCCAATGACCAACTCAAGTGGTAACATTCTTTGATCTCATCAACGGATGCCTCATTTGGCAAGTTGATGGTCTTTGAAATTGCACCCGAAAGGAAAGGTTGGGCAGCCGCCATCATACGGATATGAGCATTGGCATGGATGAAACGAACGCTTTTGTCCCCGCATTTATTAGCGCAATCGAATACCGAGTAATGCTCTTCTTTCAAATGTGGTGCTCCCTCAATGGTCATGGTTCCCGTCACAAAATCGTTACACTCGGCAATTTGCTCTCTAGTAAAGCCCAAAGCCTGCAACATGTTGAAGCGTGGGTTGTTGTACTGCGCTGTATCAAAGCCCAAACGCTGTAACGTCTCTTCGCCCAATGAATATTGGTTAAATACAAATCCGATCTCAAATGCCATCGGCGCTTCTGACTCCAATTTCGCCAAATCTGCATCGTTGAAACCCAAAGCTGTTAAGCTATCGTGGTTGATATGAGGCGCACCCTTGAAAGTCTGGTGACCTTTTGCATAATCAACGATGTCCTGCGTTTGCTTTACATCATAGCCCAAATGCTTCAATGCCACTGGCACCGTTTGGTTTACAATTTTAAAGTATCCACCACCGCTCAATTTCTTGTATTTTACCAAAGCAAAATCAGGCTCGATACCTGTAGTATCGCAATCCATCAACAATCCGATGGTTCCCGTTGGAGCAATAACGGTAGATTGAGCGTTACGGAAACCGTACTTCTCACCCCACTGTGCTGCTTTGTCCCAAGCGTTACAAGCTGCTTTCAATAAGTAATCAGGACAATGCTTCTCATCCAAACAAACGGGCTTAATTCCCAATCCTTCAAATGCCAACGGCGTATTGTATGCCGCATATCTGTGGTTGCGGATAACGCGCAACATATGCTTCTTGTTTTTCTCGTACATACGGAATGGACCTTTTACTGCCGCCATTTCCGCTGATGTCGCATAAGCCGTTCCTGTCAAAATTGCTGTGATCGCTCCGCAAATCGCTGTAGCCTCTGAAGAATCGTAAGGAATACCCGCGCTCATCAATACAGAACCCAAATTGGCATAACCCAATCCCAATGTGCGATAATCATAGCTCAACTGAGCCACTTCCTTTGATGGGAACTGAGCCATCAACACAGAAATTTCCAATACTGTCGTCCACAAACGTGCACTGTACTCAAACTTCTCCATGTCAAACGTCTTGCTGTCCTCATAGAAGAACTTTCTCAAGTTCAATGAAGCCAAGTTACAAGCAGTGTTATCCAAGAACATATACTCAGAACATGGGTTAGAAGCGTTGATTCTGCCGCCCTCAGGACAAGTGTGCCACTCGTTGATTGTATCGTCGTACTGAACCCCAGGATCCGCACAAGCCCATGCCGCATCACTAATTGCATCCCAAACTTCTTTGGCAGGCATGCTGTTCATCACCTCACCGTTAGAACGTGCAATAAAATCCCAGCTCTCGCCTTTCTCCAACTTGTGGAAGAAACTATGTGGGATACGTACAGAGTTGTTACTGTTCTGTCCGCTCACCGTATTATAGGCCTCGCCTTCGTAATCGTTAGAATATCCAGCAGCAATCAAGGCAGCCACCTTGCGCTCTTCTGTACTCTTCCATTTGATGAACTCCATGGCATCTGGGTGATCCAAATCCAAGCAAACCATCTTAGCGGCACGACGTGTAGTTCCGCCACTCTTGATAGCACCCGCAGAACGATCGCCAATCTTCAAGAAACTCATCAAACCAGAACTTGTTCCGCCACCACTCAACTTCTCGCCCGATCCACGAACCTTGCTAAAGTTAGTTCCTACACCTGAACCATATTTGAAAATACGCGCTTCACGAACCCACAAATCCATGATACCACCTTCGTTTACCAAATCATCGTCAACCGACAAAATGAAACAGGCGTGGGGCTGAGGACGCTCGTAAGCCGAGGTACTCTTCATCAACTTCTCAGTATCAGGATCTACAAAATAGTGACCCTGTGGCTTGCCTGCAATTGCATAACTATTGTGTAAGCCAGTATTAAACCACTGTGGTGAATTAGGAGCCGATTCCTGATTCAACAACGAATAAATCAATTCATCATAAAACACCTGAGCATCAGATGCATTTTCAAAATAACCATACTTTTCACCCCAAGATTTCCAACATGCAGCAAGACGATGAGTAACCTCCTTTACCGAGCTTTCACATCCTAAACTGCCATCCGCTTGAGGAACCCCAGCCTTACGGAAATACTTTTGCGCTAAAATATCGGTGGCTACCTGACTCCATCCTTCTGGTACCTCAACATTCTTCATTTCAAAAACCACACTACCGTCTGGCTTCTTAATAACTGATGTGCGATAATCGTACTTGAATAGATCGAAAGGAGATACACCATCGGCGGTGTTCATGCGGGCAAAATTTAGCCCCTTGGTGTTAACGGTTTGTTGGCTCATGGCTATTATAATTGGGTTGTGATGATTTTATTGATTTAAAAGTTTTTTGTGAATAGCAAATCTATTCTCGCAAATGCCACCCACACAATCATGTTTTCCACATAAATGCCTCAAACCCTTGATAAATTTGGCTTTAGGCTGTTGAAAACATGTCAACCCAACAACGACGGGGCTTCGCGTGTATCAAACTCACTATCAATTAGTTATACCTGACATAAAAAGTAGACATTGCACAAAAAAATAAAAAAAACGCCTACAACTCACAATTCCTCAAGTCCCAGGGAAATTCACTTACTTTGTACAATGGGTTTGGTATTAGAACTGCTTAAAAATACGCTCTGTTAAAACATGTTTATTTATCCGTTTAAAATTGTTTACCTGCAGAGTGGACAAACAAGGCAAATGCTGCACGATCAGCTTTTAAATCATACTTTCCTTTCAGATCAAGGCTTTCGCAAGCCCGACAATAATCCGAGGGCGTTCTTTGGTGAACTATCCAACCAAGATTTTACCCTGGAGACTATCGAAAAAGGAGACCGTTTGGTGAATTTCATAACTGGCGACTTTAGAGGCTCCGAAAATGAAATGTACATGAGAATTCAATTGGGTGCTTGGCAGCATCAACGGGTGTTTCTGCTTTACGCCATCGCTACAATAGCTTGTTTTGTCGGATTTATCCTTGCCGTAGCCAATCAAGTTCATATCCCCGTCCAATCCGAACTGTCAGATGTAATCCATGCAATTATTTCAGCTCTTAAACCCTCTTTGGCCTACGTCTTTTTGCTGTGTGGAATATCCCTGTTCGTAGCTCTTTATGTAAAAGCAACCCAGTTTAAAAAACGTCTATTGAGCAGCATTTCCTTCTTCTCTGATTTATGGCAAGCCACCACCATCGAGAAAAATCGAGTGCCTTTAATCTTTCAATAACCCCTACTTACTTTTTGAATTGGGTGTCTTGGTAAAAAGAAGCATCCACCGTTTCTGTAAATAACTTTAGGATATCAGCTTCCCAACTTTTTATTGGCGTTTCAACGATGCTACCCATAAAAACCCAGCTGTCGTCTACCTGATCAACTAATACCTCTACGCTATTTTTCGATACGAATTTTTGAGAAAGCACCACCTCCGGCACCCGTCCTGCTTTTTCCTGTTTCAAATTGATTCCCCCAGTACTGCCATCCATAACATTAGACAAACCCCCATGTAAAACATACTTATGGGCCTTTTCAGACTCAATAAAGTTTTTATCGCGATCTACGCGCAAATAATCCAGGACCAAACGGACACTGCTCACTTCCAATTCTGTTTTTGAAATTACCACATTGCCTTCTGATGTCAACATCAACTGATCCAATACCCTACACAAACGAGGTAACCCCATTCTAGTATCCGAACACCAATTTCCTCCAATCATCAGCATTCGAAAAGTAGGCAAGGTAATTAGACCGCTGCCCGCATCCAATACCTTCGACCGCAGTATACTATCCAATTGTTTTAACAAAGCCTCACTCGGCGAATACATCATGTACTCAGTTTCAAAATCATCCCAAAACAATTGCGCATCGGCCTGCATCGCTGAGTCGTTCAACTTAGTGCCAAGACCCGGAGCATAATCTTCAGTAGACTTAGCCATCGACATCAACTCTCCACGCATAAAATGCAACGTGGGATGCAACTTCCACAGTTCATTTGATACATTATCAACGATTTCGAGCTGAACACCTTTGCCTTCATTCATATTAGTCATCTTTTGATCCTTTTTTTTCTGGTTACACAACCCACAAGAGGCGATTCCCAATATCAAACATCCAGAAATCAATTTCCAAATCATATCAGCAAATTACTGCCAAATATTCAATACACCCAAAGAAAATATTACCTTCGCAACAACGTCATGAGTGCATCGTTAGAGGCGATTAAAAAACCCATCGAAAAGGAACTAAACGCCTTCGAAGTCATGTTCAAACAGAGCATGAAAACACGCGTGCCCTTGTTAGATATCGTCCTAAACTATATCCTAAAGCGAAAAGGCAAGCAAATACGTCCTTTATTTGTGATGTATACCGCCAAATTATTCGGCGATATCAATATCCGCACCTACCGCGGGGCCTCTTTGGTAGAGCTACTTCACACAGCAACACTGGTTCACGACGATGTAGTAGATGAGAGTTATTTGCGACGTGGATTCTTTAGCATCAACGCACTTTGGAAAAATAAAGTCGCCGTTCTAGTAGGTGACTACCTCCTGTCCCGAGGATTACTGTTGGCCGTTGAACACCGCGATTTCGATATGCTCGAAGTACTCTCCAACGCCGTGAAAGACATGAGCGAAGGAGAATTGTTGCAATTGGAACGTGCGCGCTTCATGAATGCCACCGAAGAAGTATACTTTCAAATCATCAAACAAAAAACAGCATCACTGATTGCTGCCTGCTGCGAAATTGGTGCCGCATCAACCACGCCAGACAGTGAGATTCAAAAGAAAATGCGTCAGTTTGGTGAGCAGATTGGACTCGCTTTCCAAATTCGGGACGACCTTTTTGATTTTGGCGATAACAAATCGGGCAAACCCGCTGGTATTGACATCAAGGAACGAAAACTAACACTTCCTATCATTCACGCTTTCTCAAAAGCTACACCATCCGACGTTCGTAAGATCAAAAAGTTGATCCGATCTAACAGTAACGAAAAACAAAAACTCGCCGATGTAGTAGAATTCATCACCGTTCATGGTGGCATGTCTTACGCCAAAATCAAAATGAACGAATTCCGCGATCGCGCCTTTGAAATCCTCGAATCTATTCCCGCAAATAAGGAAGACAAACAATCACTACAAAATTTGGTGAATTTTGTCATTGATAGAAATGTGTAAATCATGAAAGTCGACATTCAAAATAGCAAAATCGAATTGGTAAAAGTTGATAACCAATGGGTAGCCCAGGCAAACCAAAACGTGTCGTTCATCCCCCAATCCGAAAATACACTTCTCATACAGACACAAAATCAAACCATTCAGGTAAGATGTATCGGTATCGATAAGGCAAATAAAACTGTCACCTTACTCTATAACAACCAAAAATATAGCGCCAAAATCACCGAGCCGATGGACGAACTTCTAAAATCTATGGGTCTTGAAAATGCGTTGGTTCAAAAGATTTCTGAAGTCAAAGCGCCTATGCCAGGTTTGGTTCTTGATGTATTGGTTTCTCCCGGCGATTCAGTAGAAATTGGACAAAGAATCCTTGTTCTTGAGGCGATGAAAATGGAAAACGCCATCAAATCGCCCACTGCAGGTGTCGTTGCCTCTATCAATGTTTCCAGAGGTCAGGCCGTAGAAAAAAACTACATTTTGATTCGATTCGAGTAATATCCATCGTAAAAAATCGCCTTTGGATTTGGGCATTGAAACCATGAACAAAACACTTTCCATCGGCAAACTCAACTTCCCTCGGATATCTCTGTTGATAGGAATTTATCTAATTGCGGGACTCGTCAATTTAGATCGCCTGCCAATTGCATGGAATGATGAAATTCAAAATCTCGATCCCGCCCTTGTTTGGCACCATACCGGAAATTACTGCTCGCCATTGTGGCCGAATCCAGGTGCCGAATCTAAGTTTCTCAGCTATCCCCCTCTTTTGGAAGCATGGCACTGCCTCTGGCTCTATTTTGGTCAATCCGTATGGATCGTTCGATTGCCTTTCTTGATTTTCCACCTACTTACCGCCCAACTTCTTTATCGATTGGTATGTCAACTGCTCTCCGCGCCCTCTTCAACAAGAAAACAGCCCGAACCCTATTCGCCTAAAATCATTGAGCAACTGGCATTGTTAATCACTGCATTGTTTCTGTTCGATAAATCCACCGGAGAGATCGCCAGAAGCCTTCGCGTGGAAACGCCCGTCATGCTTCTGTTGGCAATGTTTTTGTCTACTGCACCAAAACTAATCCATCAATGTAAATTCCATATCCCGCCATTTCTGGGATTATGCCTAGGCAGCCTCGCAATTGCGCATCTATATACTTGGCCTTTGGTATTGATTGCAACAGTATTGATTTTGAATCATTTTATTCGTTACCAAAAACAATCATCCCTACTACATGGTTTCACATTTCTGCTAGGATTAATCGCCCCAATTACGATATTTTGGCTTGTCGTAAAGCCCGAACTACACGATTTAACCACCCAACTATTTATGCAGGCCGAGGACCACAGTGGCACTTCCATGGGCTCCAACCTTTATGGATTTTTCATTGGCAGATTTGTTCCATACTACATCGAACAACCTTATACCGTTTTATTACATCTGCTTTACTGGATTGCTGCACTTCGTTTGCTGATTTTGTTCTATGACCCTAGGCCCAGCCTCTGGAGTACGTTCTTTAAGACCCAAAAAAAACACTTTTTCAACCCCTGCGATACAACATTACTCATCCCCATACTCTACCTTTCATTTGCTATACCCACTGCCATATTTCTTACCCCCCAACACCGCTACTACCCCGTACAACATCTTTTGGGACTTTTGGTCATCGCCGTTTATTTGCAAAATTTCAAATACCAACTTCCTTGGAATCCCTTGAATCACTTTAGGCGTATTCTAAAATCCACCCAATCTGCCATCCCTACAGAAAACAATCATTCCAATCGCTTTACACCCTGGATTTCCTTGATTTTCGTCATTTCTTTGGCAACACCCTGGACAATCCGTCATTCAGTTGCAATCCTTCAACGCAACCAGAGAAACCCCAACACCGCCATAGAATTCCTCAACAAAAACCTCAATTCACTCCCCGCCGGCGAAATCCTAGGAGAACCCATCGCCAATTATTGGCTCGCCCAATCCCCCAATCCAAAAAAATGGACCTACGGCTTTGAATTCTACCCCCAACACTTTCCTTTCAATCCCAAAAAACCCCGATATTTTCTCTCGCGTACAACCCCCAACCAATTGCCATTCTTAACCGTTAAAGATAGCTTAATCATCAAACCCCAATTCAACTTCACGCAAAAATTGGGACATACCTATGATGGTCTGTATTTGTACAAGATTCAAACTGAAGATGCCTGGAAAATCTTAACTAGTCCTGCGATTCTCAAAATCACGAGCGGACATTAATTCTTACTTCAAAGAAGTGGAATTTTTCAATCCATAACCAATCAATTCATCGAATCCCATGGCCGGATTTTTATGGTAAATCAACACCATATAATTGTTCTCCGTCTCGCTGTGCTGGCCCTCTAATTCACGGAAATCCAATCGGTTTGTCTCCGAATTCAAAACCCCATACACATAATTGTAATATCCCTGCTTCAATGGAATTATACCCTCGTAACTTCTATTGTCGGGATTATAGAACATCCTGTGTGATTCCAATACCCTCCAATCACTGCACTCGCCGTAGACATAAACTGGATCCGGCAATTCTGCATCCGCAGACACAGAAAAGTGCACGAAACAATAATCGCTTTCAAACGCAGTTCCCGCTGGCATCGGCAAGTCCTTGTTATCATACAAAACCCGTCCATTGAAATCTGCCCAATTGAAATATCGTTCAAACCTTCGCGTTTTGTCGTTCACCAATATCACATGCTTCTGATTCGCAATATTCAAACGCTGACGAACACCCGCCGTAGAACTCCTAAAACTCCGAATATCAAAAAAGCGATACTGGTTCAACCCATCCATTTGATTCCCCAAAGTCTGATTGTATTGCATTTCATTGCCCACAATAAACATCGGCTTCAAGTCATCAATGGAATAATCCCATTCGCCATTCCTCAAAACCACCGTCTTCACATCTTGCATCGCATTGGGCATAAAATAGTTGGCGTTCTTCGTGAAACTAAAATTGATCTGCTGATGCGTACTCCTCAACTCAACCTGACCGCTCTGCTTGATTTGCATATTTACCGCGCCCTGACTGTTCAAAACCATCAATCTTCTCGATAAAACAATGTCTTTTTCGTCGAAATTGCGATAGACCAATAGAATAAAATTCCCGCCTATTTTCGGCTTTGTTTGCTCACCAGGGACCGACACAGAATAATGCGTGTATTGAGTTAACGTCCCATTACTAAAGTTCGCAGTTTCGATGTTTTCATAGCCCATCCCATCCAAAAATTGAGTTCTAGACAACGACGTAGGGTTCCACTGCGCATCGCAATGAACTAAAGTATATTGATAAAAATCTCGCTCACTCTTGATTTGATCAAATTCCAAAACCAATGATTCACCACCACCTAGAGTAAGTATCGGAAAAGAAAATCCACTGTTTTGTTGATACAATCGAACCGCCCTTACATCGCCTTCATAAATCACATTGCTCATCCGCAAGGTGCTATCAGTTGTTGCCTCCAACTGGGTAAATCCAGCTAGCAATAAAGCAACAGAAAGGACAATTAATTTTCTCATCAGAACAAACTTAACAAATTCGGGGCCAATATCAAGATTCTTGCATCAACATCCACTCCTCAAACAAAGATTCGTAGGCAGCTTTTACAACCAAATACTGAGCATTGATCAAATCATAATCCTTGGTAATGCCGGCCACTTTCTCAAAATCACTGGCAACAGAAGGGTCATGCAATTGTTTCTCAAACGCCGACCGCTTTTCACCCAACGCATTCATTTCAAGCTCCTTGGCATTCATTGCATCCTCCACCTTCTTAATTTCGTTTTTACTGTACGATTTATTCCCTTTGTCCGATGCAATTGCCGCAGGATTGATCATCCCAGCAGGTGCAGCACCCTTAGCCTGAGATGAATTCGACTGATTTCCACCCTTTTTCTTGCCATCATCCAATTTCGCCAAACGCATATCCTCAGCCACTCGCACCGAATTCCATTCCTTGTATTCCTCATACGTTCCTGGATATTCACGCAAAACACCATCCTCAATCCACCAAATTTTATTGGCCACCTTACTAATGAAAGTACGATCGTGACTCACAAATAAACAACTACCCGCATAATCAATCAACGATTCAGCCAGCACCGCAGTACTAAACATATCCAAGTGATTCGTGGGCTCATCCAACAACAAAAAATTGGATTGGGTGATCAGGGTTTTTGCCAATGCTAACCTCGACTTTTCACCCCCACTCAGCACTTTCACTTTCTTAAATACCTCATCGCCAGTGAATAAAAAGCAACCCAAAACGGTCCGCAATTCCCAATCGGTATATTCAGCACTCACCGTACTTAACTCACTCAACAAATCATTTTTAAGGTTCAACGCCTCCAACTGGTGCTGGGCAAAAAATGCCGATTCCACGTTCCATCCTTGTTCGATCAATCCGCCACTCGGCTCTGATCCATGAACCATGCGCAAAACCGTAGACTTACCCTTTCCATTTGCTCCAACCAATGCGATTTTATCGCCCCGCAATATCTGTGCTTGGGAGGGTTTTAATATCTCCAACTCATCGTACGACTTGGTGACATCCTTCAAATCCGCGATTACCTTTCCTGGTGTTACTCTGATATTAAATCGAATATCGAAATCCTTTCTCTCATCCTGCCTCACTTCAATCTTCTCGATTTTATCCAACATTTTCACTCGACTCTGCACGGCAGTTGCCTTACTCGCCTTGGCACGGAAACGAGAAATAAACTTCATCTGCTGACGAATATAATCCTGCTGATTCTCGTATTTCCGCATCATCAAAGCATCCCTTTCCTCCTTTTGCTCCAAAAATTCGTTGTAATTTCCCTTGTAATGGAAAACCTGTTGATGCGCCACTTCCGCAATTCGATTTACAGTTCGATCTAAAAAATAAGGGTCGTGCGATACGATTACATAAGTTCCCTCATAATTTGCCAGATATTCCTCTAACCACTGAATGGTAGGCAAATCCAAGTGGTTTGTTGGTTCATCCAAAAGCAATAAATCTGGGGCTTGTAACAACAACTTACCCAACATTGCACGCATGCGCCATCCCCCTGAAAATTCTCTCAGCGGTCTACCTAAACTACTCGTAGGAAAGCCCAAACCCTCCAAAATTTTATCGCCCTCTGCATGCCACTCATAACCGCCCAAAGCACCAAATCGCTCCTGCGCATCGGCCAAACGCTGCATCGTAACATCGTCGTATTCAACTTCGATTTTTTCAATCAATCGATTAATCTCAACTTCTAAATGCACCAAATCTTCCCTGCCACTTAAAACCACATCGCGAACACAATCGCCCACATCCATACTCAACAAATCCTGATTCAAGAATCCAATTCGCAAATCCGAAGGCCGGGACAGAGTACCCTCGCGCAATTCAAAATCGCTAGAAATTAATCGCAATAAAGTAGATTTTCCTGTACCATTCAAGCCAACCAACCCAATTTTTTCGTTGGGTTTGATATGCCAAGAAGCATTTTTAAACAGGTATCTACCAGCAAATTCAAAAGAAAAGTCATTCAGTGCTAACACCCCGCAAAGGTAGGCTATACAAGGCCAATCGCCCTAATGAGAATCAATAAATCACACAATTATTTGGGACGATAAACCATCACAAAATCATTCATAAAATATCCATCGCCAATGTCGAAATCAGCCACCTGCTCTATCACAAACCCCATTTTAAAATAAAAATTGATCGCCTTCATGTTCTGTCGATTCACTTGCAAACGCAACGCCTCCAAGTTACACATCAACGCCAAAAGCTGACGAAACACCTCAGAACCCATACCCTTGCGCTGTTTATCGATCTCTAAATACAATTTATGAATGAAAAAATTCCCCTCGCGGATTTCTGAAATCGCGGTATAACCGACCTCAACGCCATTGAGCAACACAAAATAAAATCGCTGCCCTTCCTCCAATTGACCAGTAATGTGTTCAGTGGTGTAAAACCGACCCAACATATAATCTACTTGGGTTTGGCCAATAATAGGAGTGTAATGGACGTCCCAAATTCTACGAGCCATTTGCTGAATCAAAGAAATTTTATCCGGTTGAAGAGGAGATAACAGTAAATTCACCCTTCGAAATTCGCATTTTTGCAGCAATATCTCATGCTTCAACTGAAGAACCTTTCCACCGGCATCCAAAAACAAGGCATCACCCTGCACCAGAACATCGCAGTTGAAGGACTCGGCCCTGGTTTAATTCTGCTTGTTGGGCCCAACGGGGTGGGGAAATCAGTATTCTTGAAAACGATTTGTGGCTTGATACCGCCAATGAATGGTGAGGTCCTTATCAACCAAATCAATATTCATCAGACATCACCCGAAAAAAGAGCTTCCCTCAGTAGCATTCTGCTTGCCACACCGCCACAAATTGAGCATTTAAGCGTTTACGACATGGTAATGAGCGGACGTCAGCGCTTTCTGCAAGGCTGGAGCGATCCAACAGAAAAAGATGTTTCCGAAGTCCTTAAAGCGATAGAAAAAACGGGTGTTACCGATATACAGCAAAAGAATTTTGCCGAATTGAGCGATGGCGTCAAACATAAAGTAATGCTGGCCCGATGCTTGGCCCAAGACAGTCAAATCATTCTGCTTGATGAACCCCTCGCATTTTTAGACTACCCGTCCAGAACCACATTTCTGAAACTATTGCATCAACTTGCCAAAAACGAAAATAAATGCATCGTTTATAGCAGCCACGACTTGCATCTATCGCTCCAATATTGCGACCAAGTGATGGCTCTTACTCAATCGGAATTTCTGTATTATAGAAATCCATCAGACATCGACCTCCAGAATATTTTCCCCGAAACCGCATAACCTAAACCATTCGATTCATGCGAAAACCCTTTGCAATGAAGCAATTTTCTATAGACCAAAGCGAGGTGGCCCTACCCGTAACTTCGGATGCCTGTGTTTTTGGCGCCCTCGCAGCATTCCAGAATGCAACAAACATTCTAGATATTGGCAGCGGATCCGGTGTTTTATCGCTGATGATGGCCCAAAAATTTCCATCAGCCAAAATAAAAGGAATCGATATTCACCTTCCCTCCGTTGAACAAGCCAGCGAAAATGGAATCAATAGCCCCTTTGCTGATCGCGTTTCATTTTCCCACGATAATGTTCTAGAATTTGATCCATCGACAACCATTGACGGTATCATCTGTAATCCACCCTTTTTCGAAAATCATTTGCCTTCAACCGATGAAACGCGGAGACTTGCCAGACATACCCAGTCATTAACCCTAGCCACATTAACCGCTCGCTGCGCTCGCTTACTCCAACCCAATGGAGAACTCCTGCTGCTGCTGCCAGCCTCCTCCCAAAATCAAATCCTTGCAACCCTCCAACAAAATCAATTCGCCCCACAAACCATCACATCCATCCAAGCCACCCCATCAAAACCACCACACCTGATCGCCGTTTACGCCATCAAAAATCCCCCCAACCAATGCGTCGCCGAAAATCCGCAACACATAATCCAATACACCCACTACAAGGCGGACGGACAACTATCGTCGCAAGCCACAGAACTCCTAAAGGAATTCTATCTGGCCCTGTAACCCATTAAAAATTGCTGCTTACCGTAAATCTTACCCCACTAAAAGCGGGCTCCTCCCTACAAATACCCCCCGAACAATTCACCCCCTGCTGCTGCTTTAAGAAGGCCAAAGTAAATACCGTGTTCTTCTCAGTGTAACCAATAAAAAACGTAGGGTAATGCAACACCTTATCCGCAATAATCATCCGCTCATATCGATGCGGCACCACATTCACCATGTCCGCCACCGCAATACTCAAATTCTTATTGACAAACATCTCAATCATCAAGTTGGCAAATGAACCCTGATCGTTCTTCGTATTCAAATACTGCCACTCAACCCGCAAACTCTTGCCCTGGTTCATTGTATGTAACCACTCTCCAAAAGGAGTAAATGTCTTCACAGGAACATACTCCGGCTCACTTTCATACCTCGTCTGATTGTAAACAATCCGCTGAACGCCCAACTTCAATTTGTCGTGCTTCCCAATCTTCTGCACCACCTCTATATAATTCTCACTAAACAATTTCTCCGCCTCTTTCACCCCAGTTGTTGTATTCAATTTCCCGTTGCTCGCCAAAGTCTGAACATAGCTTCCATTAAAGAAAATCTGCGTTCCCTTGCGTGGCTTAAACTCAATCTCACCCTGAATTCCATCCTCTCCCATGGCCTGACCCGGCGCATTGTATCTACTTAGTAATCTATAGGTATTCTGACGTGTCATCGATGGCAAGTAACTCACCAATCCGTTCAACAAATTCTCCGTGGGTGCCGTCCTAAATGAAAAATTATCTACGTGCCTGGCCTGAACATTCAAACCAATCGATGCCTTTTGTCCCCCCAAATTCCAACCGCCCTTACCCCAACTCATCGAAGAATACAATACCTTACCGCTCCTTAGATAAAACTTAGTATTATCATCCATAATCGCCTCCTTGGATTTCACATTCCCCTCAACCGTCCAACTGAAATTGTCCTTCGTGTAAGTGAAATAAGCATTCCCGCCATAAACGTTGTACTTGGGATAAAATCGATCCGCCAAATCATACGTATTAATCGTCCCCACCAATCGATCCATCGTCTCCCTATCCAAAGTCCTATTCACCGCCGATGCTCCCACCTGCAAAGCACCATATTTACTGTCCTTTCCCAAGTCGATATTCCCCTCAATATTCAAACCACTAATCACCTGATTCGCGAACCCAAACCGATTTTTGATGTTCCCCTTCTGATTGCCCGCAAAACCCTTAACTGCCCACTTATCGTTGATATTGTACTTCAAACGCATACCCTGAATCGCATAATCAATCCCAATCTGCCTCTGCTCGTATGCCCTAAACAAAATTCCGGTACCAAACTGATCGTAAAACGACCCCATCGTGATGTCCAACTTGTCAACGCTCTTGTTAATCTGCCAAAACCCTATCCCGTGATTTGTATAAGCATCCTGAGGGTCCAACAACGGCGAATTGTTAAACGCATCATATCGCAAAATAAAAGAATATCCCTTGATTCGATACTGCATAAACAACCAAGCATCCGCGCTGGCCGTGTTCTCCTTGTAAACTTTTGTAGTCGCCCCGATGCTGTCGTCGCGGACATATTTTTGATACGTCATCAACAAATTGCCAGAAAACTGACCCTTATCCGAATCCTTGCTCTGACTCAATGCCAAATTGCATGTGCCCAACAGGACAAGCAACACCACGATACTGAAATGTCTCATTCACTGCAAAGAAACAAAAAAGCCCGTATTTTTGTAGACCGATTATGTCCGAAGTCATTATTCCACCCACCGCAACCGCTACAAGAACACTATATATTGAAAGTTACGGCTGTGCCATGAACTTCAGCGACAGTGAAATTATTGCCTCTATTATGGGCGAACATGGTTTCACCTCCACCAACGACGAACTCAATGCCGATGTCATTTTCCTCAATACCTGCGCCATTCGCGACAATGCCGAACAGCGAATTCGTGAGCGATTAAAACATTTACGCGGCAATAAAAAGCACAACAAAGAACTCATCATCGGTGTGCTCGGTTGCATGGCCGAACGATTGAAAGAGAAATTATTGGAAGAAGAAAAACTCGTGGATATCGTTGCCGGTCCCGATAGCTATAGAGATTTACCCAAACTCGTAGCCGAAGTAGACGATGGCGGACGTGCGATTAACGTTCTATTAAGTCGCGAGGAAACCTATGGCGACCTTAACCCCGTTCGATTGAACTCCAATGGCATCACCGCTTTTGTGTCGATCATGAGAGGGTGCGACAATATGTGTACTTTCTGCGTAGTGCCCTTCACTCGTGGCAGAGAAAGATCGCGCGAACCCGAAAGTATCGTCAGAGAAATCCTAGAGTTATCAAAAAATGGCTACAAAGAAGTAACCCTCCTTGGCCAAAATGTTAATTCCTACCTCTGGTTTGGCGGCGGACCCAAAAAAGAATTCAAAAAACTTACCCAAGAAGAGCAAGATACATCGGTAGATTTCTCTGATTTACTTGAAATGTGTGCCCTGGCCGTTCCACATATGAGAATTCGGTACAGCACAAGTCATCCGCGCGACATCAACGAAAAAGTGGTGCACACGATGGCCAAATACAACAATCTCTGCAACTACATCCACCTGCCCGCACAAAGCGGAAACACCAGAATCTTAGACCTTATGTCGAGAAACTATTCGCGTGAATGGTACATGGACAAAATTCGTATGATCCGCAATATCATCCCCGATTGCGGTATCAGTTGCGACATCATTTCTGGATTTTGCACCGAAACAGAAGAAGAACATAAAGATACATTAAGCCTAATAGAATGGGCCAACTTCGAGTTCTCTTACATGTATATTTACAGTGAAAGACCTGGTACTCCGGCAGCTAAGAAATTGGCCGACGATGTTCCTGATGATGTCAAATCGCGTAGGTTGACCGAAATCATTTCCCTTCAAAACGGCAAGTCGAGGCAGAAAAATGAATCGTACATCGGCAAGGTCGTTACCGTCCTCATCGAAGGCCATTCAAAGAAAAGTAATTTGGATTGGAAAGGGCGCAGCGACCAAAATTCGGTGACCATTTTCCCTTGCGAATCCTACCAACCCGGTGATTTAGTACAAGTGCTAATAGAACGCTCCACCACTACCGCCATGATTGGCAAAGCGATTGGTTACGCATCGTTATAAGTAGAATAATTCGCGGAATTTTTAACCCTTCACCGAATACTGAGGCCTCAAATTCTTGAGCATATCCTCTGTCATTCGATCCAAGTCGTAATCTGGCTTCCAACCCCAATCTTCCGTTGCACGACCATCATCGATCACGGCTGGCCAGCTGTTGGCAATTGCCTGACGAGAATCTGGTTCATAGGAAATTGTGAAACCTGGAACAAATTTGGCAATCGATGCGGCGATTTCATCCGGACCAAAACTCATCCCGGCCAAGTTATAGCTGGTACGAATTTTAATGCTCTCCGCAGGTGCGTGCATGATATCCAAAGTAGCCTTTAACGCATCGGGCATATAAAGCATCGGTAATACCGTTCCTTCACCCAAGAAACAAGTGTGGTGTCCGGTCTGCAACGCATCGTGATAGATAGAAACGGCATAATCAGTGGTACCACCGCCCGGAGCACTCTTATAACCAATCAAGCCGGGATAACGCAAACTGCGGGTATCAACGCCCCAACGGTTATAGTAATATTGTGCATAGAGCTCACCCGCCAATTTACTGATACCATAGATCGTAGTAGGGTCCATTGTTCCATATTGAGGTGTGCCAAAACGTTCTGTATTTGGTCCAAAAGCCGCGATACTACTAGGCCAATAAACTCTTTTGATGATGCCTGTATCACGGGCCGCATTCAACACGTGAAACAAACCTTCCATGTTCAATTTCCAACCGAATTCTGGATTTTTTTCGGCCGTTGCACTCAATAACGCCGCCAAATGATACACATGAGTGGGTTTGTATTTCTGAATTACCGCATTCAATCCTGCAGCATCCAAAACATCCAATGTTTCAAACGGACCGCCCTCAAATACCGGATTGTCGGATTTTTTGACATCACTCGCGATCACATTTGCATCGCCGTAAATTCCGCGCAACGCTTCAACCAATTCCGTGCCTAACTGCCCGCACGACCCAATCACCAATACTGTTTCTGTCGACATACTTCCGCAAATTTTGGCGGTTCAACCCACATTACCAAACCTTTTTCTCCCCGATTCACAAATGAATGCGTATTTATGGCAAATGTTCCGCATTTTTGCCTTCCACAATTCGGAAATGGCAGAGGAAACAATAAAATTTGGTATCATTGGCGTAGGGCATATTGGTGCTCGACATGCGCATATGATTCAAGCCAATCCAGGTGCAGAACTCATTGCCATCGCCGATATCAGAAATCGCGAAGATTTATCGGTGCAAGATTTTCAAGTGCCCCTTTACGAAAATGTGGAAGAGATGCTCATGCGGCACAGCAATATCCAAGTGGTTTGCATCGCCACACCCAACGGTTATCACTGTCAACACGCAATCCAAGCCCTAAATATGGGCTGCGATGTCGTGGTGGAGAAACCGATGGCCCTATCCATAGAGGACTGCGACGCGATGATTCAGGAGGCACAGAAACGGAACAAAAGGATCTTCTGCGTGATGCAAAATCGCTTTTCGCCACCCTCGCAATGGATAAAATCAATCATAAACGATAACGTTCTCGGCGAGATTTTTCAAGTACAAGTAGTTTGCTATTGGAATCGCGACCATCGCTATTATAAAAAAGGACATTGGCATGGAACTGAGGATTTAGACGGCGGTGTGCTATTTACCCAATTCTCTCATTTCATCGACATGGTCTATTGGCTTTTAGGGCCCCTTGCCATTAACTACAGCGAGTTCTCCAATTTCAATCACCAATCGTTAACAGAATTCGACGATAGCGGGCAGGTATTGTTTTCGTTTGGTGAACGCGGCAAAGGGAGTTTGAGCTTTTCCACCAGCCTTTACAACCAAAATTTCGAGAGCTCGATAACTATCATCGCCGAAAATGGCACTGTCAAACTTGGTGGTCAATACATGAACGATGTCGTCTATTGCGATATCAAAAACTACGAAATGCCAACTTTACCGCCGTCTTCACCGCCAAACGATTACGGACAGTATAAAGGGAGTGCCGCAAATCATCATTTTGTAATTGATGAGGTGGTGAATAATATCAACCACAATTCCCCTTGTATTACAACCTCTCAAGACGGACGTTCTGTGGTAGAAATTATCGAAAATATCCATTTGTTGAAAAAATAATACTCCTTCATTTTGTTGAATTTCAACAATTTAAATCACCTCGTGAATTATTTTTAGATTTTTTTCAAATTCTTTTGGGGGTACGCGAAGAAATGTGTGTTATTGGCTCGGTATACCCATACCCTAACCGGTAAATATCATGACAAAAGAACAACTGGAAAGCAACACCTTCACTAAATACGCTGCAGGCTTAATGCAAGACGAAGAATTGCGCAAACTTGAAGAATGGTTAAAGAAAAACCCACAATTCAAACCCACTTTGGCCATCATCAAACAACAGGTATCAGCAATGATGCCACAACTTAATCACTAATCAACATGTCAAACCCAAATAATACATCCCATCCCGAATCCGAAATTGATCAGATTCTAAAGGTTTCGGAAAATTATAAATATTCGTTCGAGGCTAGCAATGATGAAGCCTGGAACAAGTTTTCTGCCGCTCGTGAGGCCGAAAAACAAATCCCAACTCCTTTTAAAGTTTACAAAAACACATCGCGCTTGTTGCGTGTAGCTGCTGCCATTGCAATTCTTGCCGTTGGCAGCTGGGCATTTTGGCTTACCACGTTAAATAAAACATTGGACGCAGGTCAGTTCGCCACAAATGCGGGTCAAATTGAACAAATCACAATGAAAGATGGTAGTGTGATCACACTCAATGCCAATTCCAGCGTAGAATATAAAGTGACCGAAAAGTCCCGTGAAATCAAACTACAAGGGATGGCGCATTTTGAAGTTGCAAAAAATCCAAACGCCCCATTTGTTATTGAGTCAAACAACAATAAAGTCACCGTTTTAGGTACCGGATTTGACGTTCAGTCATACAACGGAAAACCACTCCAAGTAACCGTAAATCACGGAAAAGTGAAGGTGGAGAAACTATCAAACAGCACTACGTTAGAATCAGTAATTCTTACAAAAGGAATGAGAGTTCGCGAGAATCTGAATCAAGCCAATGCAGCAGACAAACGTTCTCAAATCTTCGCTGTTGATTCAAATATAAATTTGGAGGCCGTGAAATGGGAGTCTGGCAATTTGATTTTCACCAATGCCCCAATAGCCGATGTGGTGAATGCCATCGAAACGCGCTACGGTAAAAAACTTCAAGCTTCTAACCAAACCTCTGATTTACAGTTTACTGGTATATTTAAAAATACCGACGAATTCAGTACTGTAGTTAAAACCATCGAAATTGCCTTAGGATTGCAATTTGAAGTAAAATAAGTCCACTCACCGTGCAACGCGGAAACAACTTTTGTTTTCAATAACTTTGTTACACCGTGAAAAAAGCTTTTTGGGTTGCGCTCGTTTTTTTTCCCATGCTATTGGGGGCAAAATTCAGTGTTAATTTACCTAAGCAGCACGCGCTTCCACAACTCTATTTCACCCCCAATCTAGGGCAGTTCGGCGTTGAAAATCCGAGTATCGCGCAGGCCGTTATACCTGGAGGAGCCGTTTTTATTACACAAAATGGCATCCGTATCCGGATGGACCACCCTAATGACATTGGCAATAAACACCAAGTACATCATTACAGAGGAAAGGATACCCAATTTAGTGTTCGATATCATATTAGCGATATCATATTTGCAGGAGGACAATCGCCATCGAAAATTCAATTCCTCGATCCTGCGCCTTTTTACGAAAATTACTTCTTAGGCCAAGACCCTGAGAATTGGAAGTCAGCCGTTCAGCCCATTTCAAAAGTTGTGATGGAAAACATCTACCCACGCATCGATGTCGCCATCTATTTCAACAATCAAAATTTAGAGTTCGATTGGATTTTGCATCCAGGTGCTAACCCAAAACTGATCGCGCTGGAATTGGATAAAACCAATCAATGGAAAATACTGCACAAGCAAATTCATATTCAAAATTCGGTGGGTGCCTTTATCATTCAAGAACCCATCGCATCGCAGAAAAATCCGATTCAGAAGAAGTCCAAGCCCGTAAACGTTTCCTATTCCGTTGATTCCCAGAATTTCATTAGATTAAATGTCGCCAAATACGATCCCCAACAAACCTTAATCATCGATCCAGTTCTCGTTTTTAGCACTTATAGCGGTTCACAGGGCGACAATTTTGGTTTCACCGCAACTTACGACACCGCAGGTTGCCTCTATGCAGGAGGTATCGTTGAAGCCGACACACGAAAGTACCCCGTAACCACAGGTGCATTTCAAACCACATACGGCGGAAGTGGCTTAGGCGGGGCCCCAGTTCAGTTACCTTGTGATATTTCGATTAGTAAGTACAGCTCAGATGGCACAAAACTGCTTTACGCAACTTATATGGGTGGCAGCGACGATGAATATCCCCATAGCCTTTGCGTTGACCCCAACAACAATTTGCTGGTTTTTGGAACCACATTGTCTACAGATTTTCCCGTTCACCCGGACTCTGCGTTTAACGATGTTCACCAAAATGATTACGACATCTTTATCAATAAGCTCAGTATTGATGGAACCACATTGCTGGGGGGGACATACATCGGCGGAAACGATGCCGACGGATTTCAAACGGAAAACCCCTTTACACTTTTACTTTACAACTACGCAGATAATTATCGTGGCGACATTACTACGGATCCCCAAGGCAATGTTTTTATCGCAACCTGTACGCGTTCAACAAATTTCCCCTGTACCACAGGTGCACTGCAAACCAAACCCACCGGCGAAACAGATGCCGCTGTAATTTGCTTAAATAGCCAACTCTCAAGAATCAAATGGGCCACACTCATTGGCGGTTTAGACGATGATGCTGCCTATTCCATAAAAGTGGATGACTCGTCCCATGTATTTGTTGGCGGGGGAACCGTAAGCTCTGATTTTCCAATGACCGGAAAAGGCTTTATGCAATCTGGACTAGGAAACATCGATGGATATATCGCCAGGTTTAGTCAAACCACAGGCGCTTATCAGGTAGGCACCTATTGGGGTAGCGTCGATTATGAGCAAATTTATTTCATCGATCTCGACATCAACAACAAAGTCTATTTCACCGGCCAAACCGAAGGCAAATTCAAACGTACAGCGGGCTCATATGGCAAAGACAATACTACCCAATTTATTGGAAGACTAAGCAATGACCTAAGCAAAGAAGAATTTGTTACCACCTTTGGCAACCGCACCAACAGCGTCCCCGAACTTTGTCCGTCCGCCTTCATGGTCGATAATTGTTACAATATCTATTTCAGTGGCTGGGGCTCGGTCATTGGTGTCGGAAATAATGGTACAACCAGCGGTTTGCCTATCACCGCCGATGCGCATCAAAAAACCACAGACAACCACGATTTTTATCTCATCGTACTTGGAAAAGATGCAAAAAGCCTAAAATATGCATCCTATTTTGGGGGCAATAATAGTAGGGATCACGTAGATGGCGGCACCTCCCGATTTGATAACCGCGGCGTTATTTACCAAAGCGTATGTGCCAGCTGCCCCAATAGCCCGCCAGGTTTAAATGATTTCCCAACCTCACCAGCCAATGTCGTTTTTAAAAACAACGTCAGCATTCGATGCTCCAACGCCAGTTTCAAGTTGGACTTTAGACTCGGCTATTCAATTGATGCGATATTTACTGTAACCCCCGAAACCGTTTGCCTCAAATCAGCCAATGCTTTTCAACCCCTGCGCAAATATGATGGTAGCTACCTCTGGGACTTCGGCGATGGCGATACTTCCCATCAATTCAGTCCAAATCACGTGTATAAAGACACCGGGACCTACACCGTAACGCTCACCGTAGTAGATACAAATTCTTGCAACGCGAGAGCCACCTACAGCAAAAAAATTAGGGTGTCGATTGCCCCAAATGGCGCTTGTAACATCAAAATCACTCCATGTAAACCGGGGGTCGACTTCGTTTTTGACATCAACAATTACGATAGTATAATTTGGGATTTTGATGATGGTTCAAAAATTGAAAGGACGGGTGGGGTTGACCTGAAAAAGTACTTCGACGGAAATGGCGTACTCAAAAGGAACTACCAATATTTCGCCGGTCAATACGAAGCCAAGTTTGTGATAAAAAATAGAAGCTCGGGCTGCACAGACACACTAAAAATTCCAGTGCAAGTCAACACAGATAGTACCCACGAAGTGAAAATTGCCAATGTTTTTACTCCCAATGGCGATGGAAAAAATGATTGCTTCCGGGTTTTTGGCATCGCACCTGATTGCGAGGAGGCTGAAATCCGAATTTTTAATCGCTGGGGAGAGCGTGTTTATTACTCCAAGGACCTAAGCAATTGCTGGAATGGAAAGGTCAACAATACGGGTCCCGAACTGCCTTCCGGCACCTATTTTTATCAGTTGGACATCATAAAGAGTCCATTTATGAAAACGCCAAAACATGTGGTGGGCTCCGCTAATTTGATTCGATAATAATCTATTAGGCGATACTGATTGCCTCTACTTCTGGCGCGATTTTCTTCACCAAACCCTGCAACACCTTACCAGGCCCTACTTCAGTAAAATGCGTTGCACCGTCTGCCACCATAGCCTGCACACTCTGCGTCCACTTCACCGGAGCTGTTAACTGCGCCACCAAGTTTTCCTTGATTACGTCTTTGTCCATCACAGCCGAAGCCGATACATTCTGATAAATCGCACAAATCGGTGAATTTAATTCCGTAGCCGCAATCGCCTTGGCCAATTTTTCTCTGGCTGGCTCCATCAACGGACTGTGGAATGCACCACCCACCGGCAATATCAATGCACGTTTTGCACCCGCCGCTTTCATTCCCTCACAAGCCGCTTCAACCGCCTCATATGCGCCAGAAATCACCAACTGACCTGGACAATTGTAATTCGCTGGAACCACTACACCTGCTGTTTCTGCACAAATCGCTTCCACTTTAGAATCATCCAAAGCCAACACCGCAGCCATCGTACCGCGCTCCAATTCACAAGCCTCTTGCATCGCCAAAGCGCGCTGCTCAACCAATTTCAAACCATCTTCAAATTTCATTGCACCCGCCGCTACCAATGCACTGAACTCACCCAAACTATGGCCAGCAACCATGGATGGATTAAATTCATCGCCCATCACCGCTGCCCGAATCACACTGTGTAAAAATATGGCCGGCTGGGTAACATTGGTCCTACGTAAGTCTTCATCCGTTCCTTCGAACATCAAATCAGTAATCCTGAATCCCAAAATCTCATTGGCCAATTCAAACATCTGTTTGGCCTTATCATTGGTCTCGTAGAGGTCTTTTCCCATGCCTACAAACTGACTACCCTGTCCTGGAAATACGAATGCTGCTTTGCTCATAATGAGGCAAAATTAATCCTATTTTTCGCAATTATCACCCCAAAACCCATCGAGATCCGCGCACATATCGAAGTAATAAATACACAGCGCCCAGAAAAAGCAACTCAGCCACCGAAATATATCCGTAAAACCGCGACAGATATTTGGTTCCCACCCAATCCTTAACCCACAACAAAGGCAAGACATGCCACAAATAAATTCCCATCGAATTTTTCCCAACCCATTCAATCACATGCAATTTTGGCAATTTCTCTTGATTCATCCAGCGGAACAATGGCACCATAAAAAATGCATTCGCCATCACCACCAAGAAATCCTCCGTATTGTAATCCAAACCCCGATGAAAATAAAACAACACCCAATACAAAATCATCACTGTTCCCCCGCCCAAAGCAAAGACCCAAGATTGTGTGGTCGACCTCTCACCGCGCAAATACACGCCCAATCCAAAAAAGAAAAACAGTTGAGGTCGCAAGATATTTCGAATAAATCCGGCCACTTCGCCACCCAAAGCCAAAATCAGCTGGCCTTCCAAGTTGTTCTTGAGATAATAAAAAATCAGACCCATCAAAATCGCAACAACCAAAAAAACCTGTCGATCAAAACCGAAACGCAACAAAATCCAAGCAATAAAACTCCAAAAAATGTAGCCCACCACAAACCATAAATGATAATATGGATTCAGTAGGTAATTTATCCAACCCTTCCACAACGGAGTGGGATGCGATCCAAAAGCCCCCAAATAAATGGCGTACACCAACATCGCAATGGCCCAAGGCAAAAGCACGCGCGAGCCGTATTTGCCAAAAAACTGACCGATACTCAAGGATCGAATCGAATCAATATTCAGTAAATAGCCCGACAATCCCACAAAAAGTGGCATGTGGAAACTGTAAATCACATAACGACCAAAATTGTCGAGGACTTTGCCTTGCAGAATGTGACCCACGATCACCATTACAATCAAAAAGCCCTTCAGTCCATCAATATTCCGGTTTCTGCCTTCCATCCGAACTGCAAGGTTACCATTTTCTGTCAGTATACAAAATCAAAGATCTGAGGCGTTTCTCGCCGCGACATAAATTCACTCCCCGCCATTCCGAAAATCGAATCCCTCAATTCCAAAACTTAAATCCATTCACCCAACTCCAACCATCGCAACCCCTTTTCATCCAAATCATCATTCACCTGTTGCAATTCCGCACTCGCCGATGAAATTCGCTCAAACTCAGTACTCAACCCCCCTAACTCGGTTTCAAGCAATTTCTTCTTCGCTTCTAACGCCTCAATATCTTTCCCCAATTGCTCGTATTCAAACTTCTCCTTGAAGGTCAACTTACGTTTCTCCTCCGATTTGGCATTCCCCGAAGCGCCGTCTGTCAACCCAGCATCAACCGCCGAACTCGCACCGTGTAACGTTCCCGATTTCTTCCCAGCGTCCGATTCACCTTGCAAAGACCCTGCTGCCTTACCCGCCTGACTCTTATTGCCAGAACCCTTTCCACTCGCCTGCGCATCATCCCACTCTTTCCAAGTTCTGTATTCCGTATAATTCCCGGGAAAATCCCTCACCTTACCCTCGCCCTCAAACACAAATACGTGATCAACCAACTTGTCCATGAAATAACGATCGTGCGTTACCACCAAAACACAACCCGAATAATCCATCAAAAACGCTTCCAACGTCGCCAATGTCAAAATATCCAAATCATTGGTAGGCTCATCCAGAATCAAAAAATTGGGGTTCTTGATTAGCACCATCATCAAAAATAAACGACGTCTTTCGCCGCCGCTCAAACGACTCACTGCGTTGTATTGGGTCTCGTTAGCAAAGCCAAATCGCAATAAAAATTGGGATGCGGATAGATTGGTACCATCGGCCAAAGGCAAATACTCGGCAACATCCTTTACCACATCAATTACACGTTTATCCTCCGCAACGGGAATCCCCTGCTGTGAAAAATATCCAAAAACCAAAGTCTCCCCCGCCGTAATCTTCCCCTTGTCGGCCTTTTCCAAGCCCATAATCATATTCAACAGCGTACTCTTACCAACGCCGTTTGGACCCACAATGCCAATCTTCTCACCGCGCTTAAACGTATAAGTAAAATCGCCCAAAATGGGTTGCGCACCATATGCCTTTTCCAAGTGCTGAATCTCCAAAATCTTGGATCCCAAACGCTCCATCTTCACCCCAAACTCAACCTTCTGCTGCACATAGGGACCTTTCACCTTCTCGGCCAAATCATCGAACGCATCAACCCTACTTTTACTCTTGGTTGTACGCGCTTTTGGCATTTTTCTTACCCATTCCAACTCTCGTCTAAAGGTGTTTCGATTCTTCTCTCTCTCACTGGATTCAACCTCTTCGCGCATCGCCTTCTTCTCTACAAAATATCCGTAGTTCCCCTGATAAGAATACAAAACGCCCCTGTCCAACTCCAATATTTTATTGCAAACGCGATCCAAAAAATAACGATCGTGCGTAACCAACAACAACGTCAAATTTTTATCACTCAAATACTCCTCCAGCCACTCAATCATATCCAAATCCAAGTGGTTGGTAGGCTCATCCAAAATCAACAAATCGGGTACATCAATCAAAACCCTCGCCAAAGCCACACGCTTCTTTTGTCCGCCACTCAACACACCCACTGGCTTGGCCATGTCCGACTCATGGATATTCAATTTGCCCAAAACCTGCTTCGCCCTGGCTTCGTAATCCCAACTCTCCGACATCGTCATTTCCGTGGTTGCCAAGTCCAATCGCTTTTCCGTTTCCTCCGATGGCGCATCAGAATACGCAATCAAAGCCGCCTCATATTCCTTCAAAGCCAAAATCGAGGGTGTAGTACCTACAAATAGGTTTTCCAAGACCGAAATCGACTCATTTAAAGCCGGATCTTGTGGCAAATACTCCCAATTGATGTCTTTTCGAATACTAAAATTCCCAGCATCGGGTTTGTCGTACCCGGCCAAAATATTCATCAAACTGCTCTTTCCTGAACCATTTCCGGCGATCAAAGCCACCTTTTCGCCACGACTCAATCCGAAGGTAATTTGATCAAACAATACCTTTTCATTCCAACTCTTACTGAGTCCTTCTACCGATAAATAATTCATGTTTTTGCACTACCGCTCCAATGAGCAGCAATTATTCCGCAAAAATACGGCTTATTCGCGGTCTCACTTGCCCAAAATAATTAGATATTTGAAGTGCCACAAAACGATGCGATTTACTATCCATTCTTTTTATTCCTGTTTCTAAAAACCACAGCATGACCAAAGATATCATTCAAACCCCAGCAGAATATATCGCGCAGTTGCCGGCAGACCGACAAAAAATCGTTGAAGCCATCGCCAACACCCTCTCCGAAAACCTGCCCGAAGGATTTCAGCAAGTAATGAGTTACGGCATGATTGGTTTTGTAGTGCCGCACAGCATTTTCCCCGATGGATACCACTGCAACCCCAAATTGCCGCTGCCCTTCATTAACATCGGCTCAACCAAGGCGCACATCGCCCTGCACCATATGGGTTTATACGGAAGTAGCAAACTGTTAGATTGGTTTAAGAGCGAATGGCCCAAACACAGCACCAAAAAACTCGACATGGGAAAAGGTTGTGTGAGATTCAAAAAAGCCGAAGATGTGCCGCTAAATCTCCTTGCGGAACTGGCCAAAAAAATGACGGTCAACGATTGGATACAAACCTACCAAACGCAGTTTAGGTCTGCAAAATCCCAGGGTTAAAAGGCTTCACCGGCGCGTGATTGGCCGCTTCAATGCCCATTGAAATCCATTTACGGGTATCCATCGGCGATATAATCGCATCCACCCACAACCGGGCCGCAGCATAATATGGCGTTGTCTGCGCATTGTATCGGTCGGTGATTTTCGCCAACAACTGCTTCTCCACTTCCGGATCAATGATTTCGCCCTTGGCCTTCAAACTCGCCTTTTCAATTTGCAACAAGGTCTTCGCCGCTTGCTCTCCGCCCATCACCGCGATCTTCGCACCCGGCCATGCCACAATCAAACGAGGGTCGTACGCCTTCCCACACATCGCATAATTGCCAGCACCATAACTATTGCCCATCACAACCGTGAACTTCGGAACGGTACTGTTGCTCATCGCCATCACCATTTTAGCGCCGTCCTTGATAATTCCCCCTTGTTCGCTTCTGCTGCCCACCATAAACCCAGTGACATCCTGCAAAAACACCAAAGGAATTTTCTTTTGATTGCAATTCATGATGAACCGCGCCGCCTTATCCGCACTGTCTGAGTAAATCACCCCGCCAAACTGCATCTCGCCCTTTTTACTCTTTACGATTTCTCTGTTGTTCGCCACGATACCCACCGCCCAGCCATCGATTCGCGCATAACCACACAAAATCGACTTGCCATAGCCCTCTTTGTATTGCTCAAAAACGCCATCGTCAACCATCCTCGAAATCAGGTCTGCACTATCGTAGGGTTTATTTCGCTCATTGGGTAAAATACCCCAGATATCCGACATATCCTTTTTGGGTAAAACAGGCTTCACGCGGTCAAATCCCGCCTCCTCAAATTTCCCCAGCTTGTCCATGATGTATTTGATGCGATCCAAACAAGATTTATCGTCGGGAAATTTATCATCTATTACACCCGAAATCTCGGATTGGGTTGTCGCCCCACCCAAAGTTTCATTGTCCACATCCTCGCCAATCGCCGCTTTTACCAAGTAACTACCGGCCAAAAATATACTGCCATTGCCTTCCACGATCAAGGCTTCATCGCTCATGATAGGCAAATAGGCACCGCCCGCCACACAACTACCCATTACCGCAGCAATTTGGGTAATCCCCATGGCGCTCATGTGTGCATTGTTGCGGAACATCCTTCCGAAATGCTCTTTATCGGCAAATATCTCATCCTGCATCGGCAAGTAAACCCCAGCACTATCCACCAAATAAATGATAGGCAAGCGATTTTCCATTGCGATTTCTTGGGCGCGTAAGTTCTTTTTTCCTGTGATCGGAAACCAAGCACCGGCCTTCACCGTAGCATCGTTGGCCACAATCACACACTGCTTACCGCCAACATATCCAATGCCGGTAACCACACCACCACCCACACATCCTCCGTACTCAGCATACATTTCATAACCTGCAAAAGCCCCAATTTCTATCCATTCAGAACCGGGATCACGCAGATAATCAATTCGCTCCCGACAAAGCATTTTCCCTTTCTCCTTTTGCTTGGCTGCGGCCTTTTCACCACCCCCTCCATAAATCTTCTCCAACCTCGATTTGGCCAAATCCCAATCTTGCTTGTTGAAATCTTCGTTTCTATTGAATTGGAGGTCCTGCTTGCTCATAAAGCCCAAAAATACGACCAATATAGCTTTATATTCTAGGAAATATAACAATGTTGACTTTTTCTTTGTATCTTTGCGCCGCTTAATTCATCTAGAGTCAGTCTTTAATAACGTACTTTCATTGTGCGTTTGCGATAAAAACACTAGCTCAGAAGTGTTTCGCGTAAGACAGTAATCTAAAAAACATACATGCAATCATTTGAATCATTGGGGTTAATCGCCCCCTTGGTGAAGTCTGTTTCAGAACAGGGCTACACCACACCAACGCCAATCCAAGCATTGGCCATCCCAACCATTTTAAAAGGAAGCGACTTATTTGCAACAGCCCCCACGGGTACTGGTAAAACTGCAGCATTCGCCATTCCTATCATTCAACAAATTATGGCCAATCCCCAGCGCAAAACACATGCATTGGTATTGGCACCTACCCGTGAATTGGCTCATCAGATTTCTGATAACTTCCGCAAATATGCCAGCGGCACCAATCTTCGCATCGCCCTAGTTTATGGTGGTGTTTCACAAATGCGTCAGGTTCAAGAAATCCGTCGCGGCTGTCAAGTAATCATCGCTACCCCAGGTCGTTTGCTCGATTTGATCGAACAAGGTTTTATCGATTTATCTGGCATCCAAACTTTTGTATTAGACGAGTGTGACCGTATGCTAGATATGGGCTTTGTGGCCGATATCCGCGAAATCGGAAAATTGATGCTTGCCGAACGCAAACAAACGTTATTGTTCTCTGCTACTGCCCCACGCGAAATCAAGCAATTGGCTTCGGAAATGTTGGTAGATCCAGAGCACATCGACATTCTTCCTACGACCGAAGACAAGCCAAAAATCACACAGTGGTTATTTTGTGTGGACCGCAATAGCAAATACGCTTTGTTGCGTGACATGTTAGAGGATCCTGCAATTGATTCTATGTTGGTATTTACAAAAACCAAACATGGCGCCGATAAATTGGTAATGACTTTGAAAGACGATGGCTATTCAGCTGTTGCGATTCACGGCGACAAATCTCAGCGTGAGCGTTCAAACAATTTGGATATGTTCAAACGCGGACGTGCCAAATTATTGATTGCAACCGACGTTGCCGCCCGTGGTGTGGACGTTAAGGAATTGAATTATGTATTGAATTATGATATCGCTATGGATGCCGATACCCACACTCACCGTATCGGCCGCACAGGTCGCGCCGGTGCCGCAGGTATTGCCATTTCTTTCTGTGAGCGCTCTGAAGCAAATTTGTTAGAGCAAATTTTCAGGGTGCATGGAAAAGAGTGCATGACCGAAATGGAACACGATTACCGTATCGAATTACCACAACGTCGCAGTGGCGGTGGTGGCGGCGGAAGTTACCATAAAGGCTATAGCAATCGCGGCGGCGGTGGATACCGCGGTGGATCGTCTAGTGGCGGCGGTGGATATCGCGGCGGATCAGGCGGCGGTGGTGGATACCGTGGTGGATCGTCTAGTGGCGGCGGTGGTGGATCTCGCAGCGGCGGAAGCAGCTACGGTGGCGGCGGAAGCAGTTATGGTGGTGGCGGAAGCAGTTACGGCGGTGGCGACAGAAGTCCTCGCGTAAGTGCAACTGCAGGTGGCGATCGTCCAAGTTTTGGCGGTGGTGCTCCTCGTGAGAGAAGCGCTTCTACAGCTGAACGTCCTTCAGGCGGCGGATACCGCGGTGCAAACGAAGGTGGATCAGGTGGCAACGGCAATCGCAACAACACACGTTGGGGTGGAACAGGCCGTGGCGACAAGAAGCCAAACTATTAATTCGGCGATAATTAAAAAATAAAATTTGCTAGAATGGGGTTGATCATCAACCCCTTACAATAAAAAAAGGCGGTATCGCGCCGCTACAACCCACTGTCCTTGCTGCCTTCCGGCCCTGGGGAAGTGAATGGGGAGCTGGCCGTACCGCCGCTACAAATGTAGTGATAATTTTAGCGATAATAAAGGGCTTCCGCTGCGCGGAAGCCCTTTATTTTTTGCCCTATATTTGCTACAATGAAACTCCGTTCACAGCATTTGGTAAAACAATACGGCGCAAAACGCGTGGTGAACGATGTTAGCGTTGAAGTGAACCAAGGCGAAATTGTAGGATTACTCGGCCCCAACGGCGCTGGCAAAACCACATCCTTCTATATGTTTGTCGGCCTAGTTCGCCCCGATGAAGGTAAAGTCTTCCTCGAAGATACCGAAATCAGCAGCTGGCCCATGTTCAAACGAGCCCAACATGGCATCGGCTACCTACCCCAAGAAGCATCGGTTTTTAGAGAATTGAGCGTGGAAGAAAATATCCAAGCCATCCTTGAAATGACCAAACTCACCAAAAAAGAGCAAGAAGAAAAATTGGAATCGCTCATCAGCGAATTCGGTCTCGGAAAAGTCAGAAAAAACTTAGGAAAAGTGCTCTCTGGGGGAGAACGAAGAAGAACTGAAATCGCTAGAGCCCTCGCAACCGATCCAAAATTCATCCTTCTTGATGAGCCTTTTGCCGGGGTAGACCCAATAGCGGTGGAGGATATCCAACAAATTGTAGCAAAACTGAAGCAAAAAAATATTGGGATATTGATCACCGACCACAACGTACAGGAAACGCTGAGCATTACGGATCGCGCGTATTTGTTGTTTGAAGGCAAGTTATTAAAACATGGAACAGCCCAGGAATTGGCGAACGACGAGATGGTGAGGAAGGTTTATTTGGGACAGAACTTTGAACTGCGCAGATCCAAATCTGCCACGGAACCATTGGGTTAAGTCGAACAAACCCATTTTAGCAACTTCTATGCGCCTCATTGTTTCAGAATCAACCGATGTGTATTACAACTTAGCGGCTGAGGCCCATTTTTTACACCACACAGAAGAGAATCTGATTATGTTATGGCGCAGCGAAAGTGCCGTTGTATGTGGTAAACATCAAAATATTTGTGCAGAGATCAATTATGCTGCCTGTAGGCAGCTAAATATTGAACCTGCCCGCCGCGTTAGCGGCGGGGGCACAGTCTACCACGACCTTGGCAACCTCAATTTTTCATTCATACAAGACCTCGGTACAACACTAGATAAAGCGGTAAACTATAAACGGTTCTTGGAACCCATCCGCCAAGCGCTCATGGAAATGGGCATCGAAACATCCTATTCGGAGCGCGATGATCTGCTCTATAACGGCGTCAAATTTTCCGGCAACGCCCAACACATCTTTCAGCAAAAAAAACGCGTTTTACACCATGGCACCCTGCTCTTAAATGCCAACATCCATAACCTTGGAAAAGCACTTCACTCCGAAGGCCAGTACCAAGACAAAGCCGTAAAAAGCAACAAATCTTCGGTTACTAACCTCGGCGATCACTTTCCGGATCTCCAACAAATCGACCAAACCATAGCCATATTGACACAAAAACTCTCAACGATTACCCAATCAACGCTGTCATCAATTCAACCCAGCGAAGACCATCAAATCAACCAATTAAAATCAGAAAAATTCACATCGCCAGAATGGATTTTTGGGTATTCACCCTCCTATCACCATCAAAGAATCATCACAATCCACGAGTCCAATTACCACCTCAAAATGGCAGTCACCAAAGGCATCATCACAGAATTCACTCTCAGCGATGAGCACGGCAACGCCAAATTAACAGAATCCTGTCAAGCCACTGTTAATCAGCCAATTGCACCACAAACTTTGGCGTCAGCATTCGCAAATACCCCGTTCCAAAACGAGGCCGAATACAATCAATTCTTCTAAATAAACCAATACACACAATTCTTCTAATTAGCCAAAACAATCAAAATGAATAAGTCGGAACGCGTTCAATTTATCCTCTCAACCTTGGAAGAGTTATATCCGGAAACGCCCATTCCGCTCAATCACAGCGATCCATATACCCTATTAATTTCCGTCCTTCTCAGCGCCCAATGCACCGATGAACGCGTAAATCAAATTACACCGTTGCTGTTCGCCAAAGCCAACAACCCAACCGATATGCTCAAACTCTCGGTGGAAGAAATCCAAAACATTATTCGGCCTTGTGGTTAATCGCCAATGAAAAGCAAACGCATCTATGGACTGTCTAAAATGATCATGGAAGAACACGGAGGGCTTGTGCCGCAGTCTTTTGAAGCGTTGGAGGCAATGCCTTCGGTTGGACACAAAACGGCCTCTGTGGTTATGTCGCAAGCGTTTGGAGTCCCTGCTTTCCCGGTCGACACCCACATTCACAGATTGGCTTATCGATGGCGTTTAAGCCCTGCCAAAAATGTTGAGCAAACAGAAAAGGACCTAAAACGACAAATACCAGAAGGACTTTGGAATAAAGCACACCTTCAAATCATTTTCATGGGTCGAGAATACTGCCCGGCAAGAGGACATATCGTTGAAAAATGCCCTATCTGCTCCGTCCTAGGATGTCGCGAAAAATCTAAATAACGATAGAATCAATTACAAATCGCAGCGATAATCTGATCTGAAGATAATCCTTCAGCCTCTGCTTTGAAGTTTCTTACGATACGATGCCTTAGCACCCACTTAGAAACGGCCACGATATCCTCGCGATCCACACTAAATTTGCCATTCATCAAGGCGTGACATTTGCCTGCCAATATCAAATTCTGACCAGCTCTTGGACCGGCACCATAGGACAAATATTGATTTGCCATTGCATGTGATCCCGATTGTCCAGGTCGAGTTTGTTGAACCATCGTAACCACCTGTTCAAAAACATGATCCGTAACGGGAACCTGTCTTACCAAAGCTTGAAATTCCTTGATCTGTTGAGCAGAAATCACCGACATCGCTTTCCCCTGTATGCTCCCCGTGGTCTGTTTTAAAATATTGACTTCTTCTTCAAACCCCGGATAATCCAAAATCACTTGAAACATAAAACGATCCAACTGCGCTTCTGGCAAGGGATAAGTACCTTCTTGTTCGATAGGGTTCTGGGTCGCCAAAACAAAGAATGGCTCCTCCAAGTGATATCTTTGACCGCCCGCCGTAACCTGTCGCTCTTGCATCGCTTCTAACAAAGCTGCCTGCGTTTTTGGGGGTGTACGATTGATTTCATCAGCCAAAATGATATTGGAAAAAATGGGACCTTTTACAAAATGAAACTGTCTCGCATCATCCAAAATCTCACTTCCTACAATGTCAGATGGCATCAAATCGGGGGTAAACTGAATCCGGTTGAACGACAAATCCATGGTTTCTGAAAGTGTCTTAACGAGCAAGGTTTTAGCCAGACCAGGCACACCAACCATCAGAACGTGGCCATGACAAAATACGGCATTGATTAAGGCATCTATTACCTCATGCTGACCTACAACTACTTTGCCAATTTCGGCACGCAAAGCCAAGACTTTGGCCGAAAAATCTTTCGCAGTTGAAACGATATCACTCATGTTCCCAAGATTTCAAATTTTCACAATCAAAAGTTCTACCCTTGAAACGGATATAGTTATTGTTCCTATGCACTTTAATCCATTTTTGAAGGGTCTCATACTTTTTCTTACTGTCCGCCTGCATTTGAATTTTACTGTAATCCTGAACCAAATTGGCAGTATGTGGGGGTGTCACCGAGTGTACATAAATCATACGGTACGCTGGCCTACCGTCTTCCGTGCTGATTAATGCTGGCTGAGATACCTCACCTGGTTTCATTTTTTCAGCAATTTTTCTCACATCGGGTGGTAAACTCTCAAATTGCAACGTTTGCATTCCACTGCGCATATCTGTGAAATAGCCACATGTTCCCTTATCGTAAGCCATAAACCTATCACCAGCAGTAGCATATTTTTTTACCGCATCGCACCATTGCATTTTATTGTCAACCAACAAATTATACGCTGAATCTATCTTGTATAAAGCCCGTGTAATATCGTCATTTGTGTTCTCCGCACGAATTAAAATATGAGAGGCTACCACCCTTTCTCCTCTACGTTTTGTCACCCTCAAAATATGGTAACCAAATTCCGTTTCAAAAATTTGACTCACGCTATCTGTTTTCAACTTGAACGCCATTCTTTCAAATTCAGGTGCCATTTCCCCTCTACCAAATTCTGGCAACAATCCGCCTTGGGCTTTTGAACCTGGGTCCATGCTGTATGCACGTGCCAACTTCTCAAAACTCTCACCACGCAAAATACGCTTACGAACGGATTCCAACTGCTCCCTAGCAAATTCCTTCGACTCCAAACTCACCGGAGGAATCACAAGCAATTGCGCCACTTCAACCTCAGTGGGAATCACTGGTAAACTATCCATTGGGATTGAATCATAAAAGGCCTTTACCTGCTGAGGTGAGATTTTTACATCACGCAAAATGTTATTTCGCATGGCATTAATCATCAATTCCTCCCTCATGAGCGGACGAATCTCCTCTTTCCAAACCGCAATTGATTTGCCCAAATACTTTTCCAATTGTTCGGTACTCCCAATCTTAGACCTATAGTAACGCAATCTGTTATCTATGGTATATTCTATTTCTTCGTCGGAAACCGGCAAACTATCAATCTCTGCCTGATGCAGTAACAATTTATTGACAATCAGCTGTTCAAGTACCATGCATTCGATGTCGTCGGGATTTCTACCACGCATGTCCATCTCCATTTGCATTTTATTCTCCTCCAATTCACTACGCAAAATCACTTTATTACCCACCACAACCAATACACCATCCACATATTTCGGTGGCAATAATGGGCCCGATGTTTTTAATTGAGCCTGCGTAGTTGATGCAAGGAAAATGCAAAGACCAACCAATATACCTTTCAAGTGTTGCACAGTAAATCGAGTATTATTTCTGATTTACCAATTTGGCTTCAATCGTCTGAATCACCGATTCATTCACGGTCACCGGATACTTCATTTTGAGGGTCTCAATCCATTCACGCTCCAACTGCTCTTGGTATTTAGAAGCCACCGGTCCGCGCGTTTCATCCAATGTCTTGGGTCCAGCGGGCAAAAATGCCTTCACCTTAACAACAACAAAGTCGTCCCCTACAGGTCCGATGCTGTAAATTCCTGGCTTGCGATATTTTGGTTTTGCAGATTTCGCATCGTCGAACAACATGTTTAGCACACGAGATGGAACGAATAAAAACGTATCACCCATTTCGTATTTACCTGCTTTATAGGCATAATCCAACACGTTTCTTTTGGTGTGTTCACGACGAATACTATCTGTTGAAATGCCTTTTTTCACTTGTTTCGACACCGTTTTCATCATCTTAGCATCGTTGCAGAAGAACACTTCAATATCAAATCGATCACCCCAGTTATACTCACCTTGATGGACGGCAAAAAATGTTGCCAAACCTGCTGAATCATTGTTGGCTTTGTCCCAAACCAATTGCTGCATGCGGTTAAACATCAAAATGCCCTCTTTGTACTCTTGATAAATATCGCGGAATTCAACCGACTTCTCTTCCAAATGCTCATCTTGATATTCAACACAAGTTTTATCGATCCAAGCATTTATCAAACGGTCTAATCCTTCTTTTTTGGTTCCTTGAATAGCCTTAGAATTGTAGGTTAGCTGAGTGCACAAATCACCCACCGAGTATGACTGGTCGGCCAAATGAAATACTTCCATTTTGCGCAAATTGTATTCCGTCTTCACAGGCTTCTTCGCAGGGCCAGAGACCACAACATGCATTTCAGGAATAGACATCTCATCAAACTTGCCCTTCATGAAATTGCTATCCAAATAACCGAGCAACGCAGACACAGCCTTCTGGTTCATTGTAAATCCATTTTCATTTTTGATCTTAACAACCAATGAATCCACCGATGTTTGAGAACGCTGATTTTTCTGTACCTCCATCTTCAACATAGAATGCATCTCTTTGTCATCAAATGATTTCAAAGGACGAACATTCACACGTTGAAGCAAATGCCAGCCAAAGTTGGTTCTGAATGGTACAGTGATATCGCCATCCTTCTTCAATGTAAACGCCTGATCTGCCCAATATTGTCTGTCGATGTCACCCACAAATTGTGCTGTGTTGATATAGTCCATAGCCCCGCCGTTGTAACGACTATTATAATCCTCGCTATAGGTTTTTGCCATATTCTCAAAGGTTTCCTTGCCCCCAACCATATTCGCCGCTATCTCATCAATCTTCTTTCTTGCTTCGGTATCGCTGTTTTCATCTTTGTTCAACACACGCACCAAAATATGATTCACTTTGATGTCGCCACGATTCGCTCTTTTATCCGTAACCAACAAAATATGATACCCGAATTCTGTTTTGAACACCGGTGAAATTCCACCTACTGCAGTATTATAGGCTTGATTTTCAAACTCATACACCACCTGCAAGGCTGTCATGTAACCCAAATCACCACCACTGCTTTTGGTGCCAGCGTCTTCTGATTCGTTACGCGCCATATCGCCAAAGTTTTCCGCCGTAGGATTGCGCATCAATTTTTGATGCATTTCCTCAATTTTATCCAACGCCTTCTTCTTGTCCGCCTCTGAGGCATCAGGTGATACCAAAACCAAAATGTGAGATACTCTAACCTCATACTTCAAACGGTCATAAGCCTCCTTTATCAATGATTCCGTTACAGCACGATCATACAAATAATTTCTTGCCAACTGATCCCGATACATTTGCAACTCCTGAACATAAGCCGTAGCCGTATCCAACCCTGCATCTTTTGCATCCTGAACCTTCAACTTAAATTTGATATACAAATCCAAATAACTGCGAATGTCTTTCGCCGAAATGGGATCCTCTTTTAAATTGATATTCTTGAGGAACTGACGTTCAAATTCATCAGCATATACCTTGTCTTGGTTGATACTGAAAACGAACGGCTTTGGCAATTGAACCGATAAGTTAACATCACCAAGTTTATCTTGTGTCATCTTTTCATTCTGGGCCGATACTGAACTCAGAATCAAACAACCCCCAACAAACAATCCAACAATTCTTTTCATAATCTATTTTATTTCTATAATCTTCAAAAATACAAACTCCTTATCAAAATTCTTAGACATCCGCAGATACAGTTGCCCATAAAACATCTATCAATTCTCCAACGCCCTGCTCGGTTACGGAACTAAAAAACATCACTTCCATTCCTTTCATTTGTTTTCTGATTTCGTCCTTCAATTCATCATCCAACATATCCGCCTTACTTATGGCCACAATGCGCTGTTTAACAAGCAGTTCGGGATTGAATTTTTCCAACTCGCTCAACAACGTTAAAAACTCCTTTTTGTGGTCGGCACTGTCGGCAGGTATCAAAAATAACAACGCCGCATTTCGTTCAATGTGACGCAAAAACCGATGACCCAATCCTTTTCCCTCACTCGCCCCTTCGATAATTCCAGGAATATCAGCCACGATGAAACTTCGATAATCGCGATAATTTACCACACCCAAATTAGGCACCAACGTTGTAAAGGCGTAATCCGCGATTTCAGGCTTTGCCGCAGAAATAACACTTAAAAATGTACTCTTTCCAGCATTCGGAAATCCAACCAATCCTACATCCGCCAAAACCTTCAGCTCCAAAACAATCCATTGCTCGATGCCCGTCTCTCCCGGCTGTGCATATTGGGGTGACTGGTTTACGCTATTGGCAAAATGCCAGTTGCCCAAACCACCTCTACCACCCGGAACCAAAACCTTTTTTTCGCCGTCTTCCGTGATCTCAAATAAAACCTCACCCGTCTCCGCATCCTTGGCAACTGTGCCTAAAGGAACTTCTAAAATCACCGATTCTCCGTAGGCCCCAGAACTGCGATTCTCACTGCCCGCAACACCATCAGTGGCCATCACGTGCTTCCTGTATTTCAAGTGAATCAACGTCCACAATTGGGAATTCCCCTGAAGAATAATGTCACCACCCTTTCCTCCATCGCCACCATCAGGACCCCCACGAGGATTCATTTTGGTACGATTATAATGCCTGCTTCCAGGTCCGCCACTACCGCTTCGGCAGCAAATCTTCACGTAATCAATAAAATTGCTATCGGCCATGAACCGCAAAGGTCGTTAAAAAACCTCCATCTATTGTATTTTCGCACCCGCAACCTTTATGTCAGCTCAATACTCCTACACAGAAATCGAAAAAAAATGGCAAGCCGCATGGGAAAATAGTAAGTTGTACTCCGTACAAATTGATCCCAGCAAGCCTAAATACTATGCGCTCGACATGTTTCCTTACCCTTCAGGAAGTGGGCTGCACGTGGGTCACCCCCTCGGTTACATCGCCAGTGATATCGTTTCAAGATACAAAAGATTAAACGGTTTTAATGTGTTGCATCCCATGGGCTACGACGCATTTGGTTTGCCAGCCGAACAATACGCCATCCAAACTGGTCAGCATCCATCGGTAACAACTGAACAAAATATTAAACGATTTCGTGAACAGCTCAATATTATGGGCTTTTCATACGATTGGGATCAACAGGTAAAAACATGCGACCCAAATTACTATCAATTCACTCAGTGGATTTTTTCGCTTTTCTTTAATCATTGGTACAATAAATCTGCACAAAAAGCAGAACCCCTTTCCACGCTCGAAGCACATTTTTCTGACAACGGATCCATAAACCACAACGCACACGGTGGCAAAATAACAGGATTCTCGGCCCAAGATTGGCAAGGATTTTCGCTCGTGCAGAAACACAATATCCTGAATCAATTTCGATTGGCTTTCATCGACGAAACCACAGTGAATTGGTGCGAAGCGATGGGAACCGTTCTAGCAAATGAAGAGGTAATCAATGGTCTCAGTGAACGCGGTGGCTACCCCGTGATTCGTAAAAAAATGAAGCAGTGGAGCTTGCGGATTACTGCCTATGCAGATCGACTCATAGAAGGACTCGAACGCATTCAATGGAGCGATGCCATCAAAGAAATTCAAAAAAACTGGATCGGTAGAAGTCAAGGTGCAGAAATTGAATTTGTTGTTCGTGGCACCCTCAAAACACTAAAAGTATTTACCACTCGCCCAGATACCATCTTTGGTGCAACCTTTATGGTGGTAGCCCCAGAACTTGAAAACCTAAAAGAATATTGCAGCGATGCACAGTGGCCCGCAGTTCAAGAATATGCCAACAAAGCAAAAAATCGCAGTGAAATTGATCGTATGGCCGATACCACAAAAACGGGTGTATTCACTGGGTTAGAAGCAATCAATCCATTTACCGGCGAACCTATCCCAATTTGGGTGAGCGATTACGTTTTGGCAAATTATGGCACCGGAGTTATCATGGCGGTTCCGGCACACGACGATAGAGATTTTGCATTTGCATCAACTTTCAATTTATCCATTGTCCCAGTAATCAAACCCGCGAATACCGAACTTGAATTGCCACTCACCGAATCATTCAGCGCAAAAGAGGGAATCTGCTTTAACTCGGGATTTCTGGATGGATTGTCCGTGAAAGAAGCCATTCAAGCCGCCATCAAAAAAATAGAAAAAGCCGGCTGGGGTCAGGCCAAAGTAAATTACAAACTTCGTGAGGCGGGGTTTGGACGACAGCGCTATTGGGGAGAACCCTTCCCAGTTACTTACGATAGCGAGGGGATTCCCCAACTTGAAAATCAACTTCCCGTGGAATTGCCCCAAGTGGAAAGTTACAAACCCTCCGGAAATGGCGAAAGCCCTTTGTCTGCAGTAACCGAATGGGTCAATACACCTCAGGGCACACGCGAAACAGATACAATGCCGGGTTGGGCAGGCAGTAGTTGGTACTTTCTCCGATACACCGACCCAAACAACACGGAAGTATTTGCATCAACAGAAGCCCTCAAATATTGGCAACAAGTTGACCTATATGTAGGTGGATCAGAACATGCCACAGGTCACCTTCTCTACAGTCGTTTTTGGACAAAATTCCTCTTTGATCTCGGCTATATTTCTTGGGACGAACCCTTCCAAAGGTTGGTGAATCAGGGAATGATAATGGGAGAGGACGGACAGAAAATGAGCAAGCGATGGGGCAATGTTGTTAACCCCGACGATGTCTGCGCGCAATACGGTGCCGATACCCTGAGGATGTACGAAATGTTTTTGGGACCCCTTACCGATTCAAAGCCTTGGAATACCAATGGAATTGAGGGTGTAAGTCGTTTCTTTGGTAAATTCTGGAGACTGTTTTACGAAGGCGAAAACTGGGCGGTATCAAACGAAAAAGCATCGAATGAGGAATTGAAAATTCTGCATAAAACCATTAAAAAGGTGACAGAAGACATCGAAAGTATGAGTTTCAACACATCTGTGTCGGCATTTATGGTAGCAACCAACGAATTGGGAACCCTCAAGTGCAGAAAGCAAGAAATTCTCGAACCCATTTTGATACTACTTGCTCCCTTCGCACCCCACATTGCAGAAGAATTATGGCATCAATTGGGAAATAAAGAGAGCATCCACATTGCAAATTGGCCCAAATACAACGCGACGTTATTGGTAGAAAATTCGTTCAATTACCCCATTAGCATCAACGGAAAAACGCGCGCGCAAATTGAATTTGAACTTACAGCAACAGAAGACGAAATCAAACAAGCCGTGCTAAACCATGAGTTGGTAATCAAATGGATGGAAGGCAAACCCCTCAAGAAATTCATCCTCGTAAAGGGAAGAATTGTTAACGTGGTGGTTTAATTAAAAATTATTCAGCCACTACGGTCGCTTTTTGACCTTCAAATTCAATCACCGCGCCGGGGTATAATTTATTGCGCTTGCGAAATTCTTGAACCCCGTCTACTACAACCAATCCCTCTGTAATCGTTTCATTTGCCATGGAACCGCTTTCCACCCAACCCAAGAGTTTAAGTGCCTGATTAAGCTGAATATAAGGTGTATGAATTGAAATGGTTTCCATTAGATGGAGAAACTCTCGCCACAACCACAAGTGCGAGAAGCATTGGGATTGATAAAATTAAATCCCTTGCCATTCAATCCGTCTGTGAAGTCTAACTCTGTACCACATAAGTATAGGAAACTCTTCATATCACAAACGATCGTCAATCGCTCATCCCCGAATTTCATATCCCCTGGCTTACTCTCATTGTCGAAATCCAACTCATAAGTAAGCCCAGAACAACCGCCGCCCTTCACGCCAACACGCAAAAAATACTCTGCACCAAGAATATTTGACTCACGCATCAAATCATAAGCCTTTGTTAAGGCCTTGTCCGTAATGCTGATTTCATTTCCTTGGGCAATCATATCCTATCCTAGTAGTGAACTTTTGTACTTTCAATTGGCTCCAATCCATTCTTGCCTCGATAATCATTGATCGCAGAACGAATTGCATCTTCAGCCAATACAGAACAGTGAATTTTTACCGGTGGCAAAGCCAACTCTTCCACAATTTCCATATTGTCGATGTTCAAAGCATCGTCGATTGACTTACCCTTTAACCATTCAGTAGCCAACGAAGAAGAAGCGATGGCAGAACCACAGCCGAACGTCTTGAATTTAGCGTCCTGGATGATACCAGTGGTCTCATCGACTTCAATTTGCAAACGCATCACGTCTCCACATTCCGGAGCACCTACCAAGCCCGTTCCCACGTTGGTTTTTGACTTATCCAAAGTACCAATGTTTCTTGGGTTGGTGTAATGATCGATTACTTTATCTGAGTATGCCATATTTTTTCTTTTACAAATTTACAATTTGGTGTGATTCTAAACAAACAATCAATGTTCGCTCCACTGAATAGATTTCAAATCAATGCCTTCCTTAAACATCTCCCACAATGGGCTCATCTCACGCAATTTGGTCACCGCTTCCTTCACCAAATTAATCGTATAGTCGATTTCGGCTTCGGTGGTGAAACGACCCAAACCAAAACGCAAAGAACTGTGCGCCAATTCATCGTCTAAGCCCAAACTCTTCAATACATAACTTGGCTCCAACGATGCCGATGTACATGCTGATCCACTAGAAACAGCGACATCCTTCACGCCCATCATCAAACCTTCACCTTCTACGTACTTGAAACTAATGTTGGTGGTATGTGGAAGTCTGTACTCCTTATTTCCATTCAAATAACTCTCTTCTAATGTCAATAATTCGCGCTCCAAACGATCCCTCATTCCACTCAAACGAGTGCTTTCTTCAACCATCTCAGCCTTCGCGATTTCACAAGCTTTACCAAAGCCAACGATGCCTGTAACGTTCAAAGTTCCACTACGCATGCCTCTTTCGTGGCCACCGCCATCCATCTGGGCAGTTACTTTCACACGAGGATTTTTGCGACGTACATACAAAGCACCAACACCTTTTGGGCCGTACATTTTGTGCGCTGTAAAACTCATCAAATCAATGTGATCAGCCAACACATCAACTGGTATTTTGCCTACCGCTTGGGTTGCATCGCTGTGAAATAAAACACCATGCTTTTTACAAATTGCACCAATCTCAGTAATCTTCTGCACCACGCCCAACTCGTTGTTACCATACATAACGGTTACCAAAATAGTATTCGGTTTGATGGCAGCCTCAATCACCGCTGGATCGATCATTCCATCGTAACCAACCGACAAATATGTAACCTCAGCGCCAAGTTTTTCTAAATGCTTGCAAGCATCCAAAACCGCCTTGTGCTCTGTTGATAGTGTAATGATATGATTCCCCTTGCTCGCATACATTTCAAAAACACCCTTGATGGCCAAATTATTACTCTCTGTGGCACCACTGGTAAAAATAATCTCTTTTTCACTCGCACCAATCACTGAAGCAACCTGACCACGGGCATAATCTACTGCTTCTTCAGCCGCCCATCCAAAAGGATGGCTCTTACTAGCTGCATTTCCATAGATTTCCAAAAAATAGGGCTTCATGGCTTCAAACACACGGGGGTCCATCTGTGTGGTTGCATTGTTGTCGAGGTATATTGGCAATTTTAACATGATATCAAAAGTTATTTAGATACTTTCTAAACTGCAAAATTAACGCATAAGCAGATTGTTTGTTTTCTTATTTTTAGTTTATCTCAAAAGAATGTTCTTTGTATACGAAATGAGCGTAAAAAAACTTGAACACATTGGTATCGCCGTGAAAGATTTAGCGGCCGCTGAAGCGCTATTTACAAAGCTACTGGGCTGCGAGCCCTACAAACGCGAAACTGTTGAAAGCGAGCACGTAATCACTTCGTTTTTCCAAGTGGGCGATGTAAAAATTGAACTCTTAGCTGCCTCAAACGAACAAAGTACGATCGCCAATTTCATCGAAAAAAGAGGTGAGGGTTTGCATCATTTGGCTTTTGAAGTGGACGATATAAAAAGTTCTCTAACAGAAAAATCTCAAGAGGGTTTCCAACTGATTCATCAGGAACCCAAAGATGGGGCCGACAATAAGCAAATCGCGTTCCTGCACCCCCAATCAACGGGTGGTGTCCTTACAGAATTTTGTCAAGATAAAGACAAAATCGCGGTAGATTAATTACACCAAATCCTTCAAGAAGGTCAGCAGGTAGATTCCCATGCCAGAAAACAACAATCCCAAGACCAAGTCTAAATGACGAATTCGCTCCTCGGTTAGATAATGCTTGATTTTACTGGCGCCCCAAGAAACCCCTAACTCCGTTAGGAACACGGTTGACAAGGCCGCTAGACCAAATACCCACTTTCCGTTGTAGTCAAATCCCGAACCCGGTGGCAAACTAAACAGACCCAACCACCATACGATATTGACAGGATTCAACATATTAATTGTCAATGCTTTGATAAAAAGTTGCTTGTCCTGCATTTGATTGATACGCAGCTCAAAGCCACCATCTTTCTTTGATCTTTGATGATGTAGAAAGTGCTGAATTGCCAATCCAAAAAAGACCAACGAGCCCACCAAAGATATCCAAACCCTGTATTCATTTAACTGATGAGTGATGAATTCTGAAAAATGCAACGCCAACAATATGTAGAGAAAATCTCCCGTAATCACACCCAAAGCCAACGGCAAACCCTTCTTTACACCCCCTACCAAACCCGCTTGAACAAGCAGAAAAAAGATAGCTCCAAGCGAAATACTCATCACAAATCCCGTTACAAGTCCATATAAAAGCGGCGTATTCATGTTGATTTATTGAGATAATTGATGGTAAAATCAACTTGCGCCGATTCCTAACTGCAAGTTTACAATTCCCGAATCAATAAATCCCAATAAAAATAGACCTCCCCAAGCCATACCAAAAAGTATGTGTAAAAGTTGGGGAATAGAACCCCTAATCACACAGCCTCCGGCCCACATAGGCGTTGTAATTTTGACTCAATGAGTTTCTTTTCATCAGACTGGGACGACGAAGACGAAGAAGATGTTTTTCAAGGCGATTTAGATGCCTTGGTGCGCGACTTCGAAAGCAAACAACGTTCAAATTTTTCCGCCAGAGAATGGTTGGAATTATACCGCTATTACGCAAGTCAGTTTCCTGCTCAAACAGGACAATATCGCGCCGATACTTATATTAAAGTAATTCTAGAAACCGCAATCAACCAATTTCCATACATGGCAATTTTTACCCTTCACTTGGTGGAATGGTTGGTGCGAGATCAAAAATATACCAAAGCCCGGATAGCAATTACCCAAGCCCTAAAATATACCCCTTTTGAACCAGCCCTAGGTTTCATGCAAGCCCTCATCCTTAGCATACAAGGGAATAAGAAAAAAGCGTTAGAAGAGTTAACAACTGTTCTTCAAAATGTGGGCGACGAAGAGGCAATGCTAGAAGACTTTTTGGAAATTTCCCTTTTCCATGGTCAGTTCGAAATGGCGATGCTAGTACTCGAAAAAGCACTAGATACCGGTGCCGAAGTGAGTGTTATCCTTGAAAAATACATCGAGAAAGCAGAAGAAGGTGGATTGGTAGATGCTTTGATTCCAATGATTCAGCGAATTATCGATAAGGACCCTTATTCCGCAGAGGCTTGGTATGTTTTGGGTTCGGGATATATGGCGCAAGGCGATCATGAGCAGGCTTTGAAAGCTTTGGATTTTGCCGTAACCATCAATGAAAATTTCGCCGATGCTTGGATAACCTTCCTAGAGTGCACCTACGAACTTGGTCATTATGATAAGTTTATCATCCAATACAAAGAACTTCAAACACGTTTTCCGAAAAAAACCTTCATTGAAGTAGAAGGCCTCCTCGCTTGGAGCCATTACGAGCAAAACGATATCAAAACTTGTCGTTCCATCTACAAAGAAATTCTCAAAAATCAGCCCCAAGACGCCGAATGTTGGTATTCGATGGGCCTCACCTGGCATTACGAAGAGAATTATTCAGCCGCCATCCCCTATTTAGAAAGGGCCTACGATTTAGACCATTTTGAATGTGATTATGGAATGGTGCTGGCATCGGCATATTTTGGTGCCAACTTACCCGAAAAATGGGAACCACTTTATGAATCGCTGACCATTGAACATGCAAGTAACCCGGAGGTTTGGTTGGATTTCAGTACATCATTGTATGAAACAGGGAATACCGACAAAGCGCTGGATATCATTGAAACGGGCTTACTGAATAATCCAAAGCACAGTGGACTGTTTTATCGACTTGCCGCATTGTGTTATTTGAGTGGCCAAGCATCTGCAGCCCTCATTATTCTTGAGAAGGCACTCGAAATCAATGCCAATGAACACATTCAATTGTTTACCTTTGCGCCAGAGCTAAAGAAAGCAACATCTATTTTGGCTTGCATCGCAAAATTCACAAAACCTAGAACTGGTATATGAACAAAGAATTATTCAACCTCAGTCAATTGCCCGACAGATCATCAAAGCCCCGCAACAATGGAATAACGATGGTTATGGATAAAGGGTTGAGCCTTCAAGAGGTTGAGAATTTTCTTGAAAGCGGAAGTCATTATACCGATATCGTAAAGTTGGGCTTTGGCACTAGCTTTTTCACCAACAAACTCCAAGACAAAATCAATCTCTACAAGAGCGCTAACATCCCAGTTTATTTGGGTGGAACCTTGTTTGAGGCATATATCGTTCGAAACCAATTTGATGATTACGTTAAGCTGATCGAAAAGCTCGGGATTACCCACATTGAAGTGAGCGATGGTAGTTTGGACATGAACCACGATGTTAAGTGCAATTACATCAACACGCTTGCCAAGAATTTTACGGTATTGAGCGAAGTAGGAAGTAAAGATGCTGAAAAAATCATCCCTCCCTACGAATGGATCGAGCAAATGGAAACTGAATTACAAGCAGGCGCATGGAAAGTGATCGGTGAGGCTAGAGAATCTGGAACTGTAGGTATTTTTAGAGGTACCGGCGAAGTGCGTTCAGGATTGGTTGCAGAAATCATCCGTAAAATCCCTCAAGCCGATATAATTTGGGAAGCCCCTAAAAAAGAACAACAAGTTTGGTTCATTCAACTTTACGGCAGCAACGTAAATCTTGGAAATATCGCACCAAATGAGATTATTCCCTTAGAAACATTGAGAATGGGCTTGCGTGGAGATAGTTTCCACTTCTTTTTGAATCCCTAAAAAATCAAAATTTTCCTGCTGTATGAAGCGCTGAAAGGCGCAAAGCTAGGAGGCAACAACGGCGCAATTTAATCTTATTTGAATCGATCTACCAAACCACTGAGGTTTTCATAGGTCTGATATCCCAAAACGCGACCTACAACTTGCCCTCTTTTGAAGAAAATTACCGTTGGATAGCCTTCTAAACGATAGCGATCGGCGATTGTGGCCTGCGCTTCGGCATCTACCTGCAAAACCACAACGTCTTTTGAGCGAGTTTCGCGCACCTGCTGAACAAATGGCGCCATTTTCTTACAAGGTCCGCACCAGGTCGTGTAAAAATCTACCATCACCAATTTATCGCCGGCAATGGCAGCATCAAAAGACTTCTCTGTGACAACCATTCCATGGGAATCGTCAACTTTACTCTGGCAAGAGACCTGACCAAAAATCGCAAATGCGATAACAAATAGAAATAAATGACCGGAAAAACGCATTTTGCTCATGTTTTATAATTTATCACAAAGGTACTTATTCAATTTGCATATTTTTGTTGAATGGCTGCGCCCAAAATAGATTTATCTGTAATCATTCCCATCTACAATGAGGAAATGAACCTTGTTCCCATGAACAACAGAATTATCACGGCGCTGATGCCCCTGCAACTCCATTACGAAATCATCTACGTGAACGATGGCTCTAAGGACAACAGCCTTCCCATCATCATGGGCTTATCGGAAGAAAACGCATCGGTGAAATACATCGATTTTTCGAGGAATTTTGGACATCAAATCGCTATTTCAGCTGGTTTAGAGCACGCTGTGGGTGAGAGAATTGTGATCATGGACGGCGACGGTCAAGATCCGCCAGAACTTATTCCAGCGCTTTTAATAAAGTCCAAAGAAGGTTTTGAAGTCGTTTATGCCAAACGTAAAAAACGCAAAGGGGAGTCCTTCCTTAAAAAGCTTACCGCTAAATTGTTCTATAGATTTCTAGCAAACATCACCCAAATCGAAATCCCATTGGATACGGGTGATTTTAGATTAATCCATCGCAAAGTGCAAAAAGTGCTTCTAAACATGCCCGAACAGCATAAATATTTGCGCGGTCAGATTGCTTGGATAGGGTTTAATTCAACTTTTGTTGAGTACGACCGTGAAGAACGCATGGGTGGAAATACCAAATTCACTTACAGTAAGATGATGCGATTCGCAACCGACGGAATTTCTGGCTTTAGCAATTGGCCTTTAAAAGTTGCTACGATGCTCGGTTTTGCCGTTTCTGGTATCGCCTTCATGCTCATCATCTACAGTTTGTATCAAAAATTCTTTGGTTTTACCGAAGTCGGTTGGACATCCTTGCACATATCCGTACTCTTTCTAGGTGGCGTCCAATTACTCGGCATCGGCATCCTCGGTGAATACTTGGGTCGGGTGAGCGAAAATGTAAAAAACAGGCCGACATACATCGTAAAAAACAGCAATATCCAAATCCTAAACGAATCCTAAATCGTGCAAGAACGTCATCCCGACCGCCCCTTTTGGATTTTTTGGATCCTCATTCAACTTGGGTTGGGCTGGTTGGATTTTATCAATATGCCTGTTTTTGGAATGCACCAAGGAGCCCAAGCCGATCGTGCTTGCGTGGCCTGGAATTTCTGGCATGAATCGATGAATTTTTTTGAACCCCGAGTGATGGAAAACCGCGCCGCCGAAGGCGTCGCGGGCATGGAATTCCCAATCCTTCCCTATATCACAGCCCTGCTTTATCAAATTTTTGGCTTCAAACCCATCATCTATCGCCTGCTCATTGGTGGCCTCGTGACCTATGGAATGTGGGCCGCATGGAGAATTTTATCCCTCCATATAACCCGTACCCTCAGCAAACTAGCCCTGCTCGGTATCTATTACCTGTCTCCCACCTTTGTATTTTATACCTGGAATTTTCTATCCGACCCCGCCGCACTGTCGCTTGCAATCATAGCCCTCTACCACTGGATACAGTGGCAATACAACATCGATACCAAGAAAAATTGGATCATCTATCTCCTACTAATCACCTTCACCGGACTCATTAAAGTCTCCTTCCTCATCGTTCACTTCGCCGTTTGCCTCGTCCTTTTCACACAATCGCGAAAGAAAAACCAATCCGTTGTCAAAACCGACGATAACACCTATCAAATTTTGGATGAAACCGAAGATCGCATCAGCTTCCCAAAATTCAACGCCCTCACACTAATCCTTCCCATTCTGCCCATCATTGCCTGGGTTAACTATGCAAAACACCTGACAGATCTCACCTACAATACCCATTTCCTGCAGCAAATCAATCCGAGTCATTCCGTCTCAGAATTCATCTCCGTCACCCAATATAGCCTCAACACATGGGTCGATTCGCTCTATATCCCCTGGTGTATCACCGGCATCCTTTTGGTTTGGGTCTTTACGATGATAAAAAACAGGACATCCCTTTCCGTTTTTGAACAACTTAGCGTCTGGCTATTCCTCGGTTTCGCCGGACTTTACGTCCTCTTTCACCTTCAATTCCGCTACCATGATTACTACTTTTTATCGGCTTGGCCCTTTATTTTCTTTGCGATATTCTCCCTTCAACAGCGATACCTCAACGGTCAAATCTTTCTCCAAGGACTACCTGCGGTTGCCAGCATGCTTGGCCTTTGGATCATCCCTTTCGTGAGTTTTGGACATGCCAATCGAATGCTCCACCATCGTTTCACTCCAAACGATTACTACGCGCAAAACGTCATTACCGATATCCATGACCTAGAAATTCTAGGCAACTGGCTAAAAACCAACAACACCCAAGACCAAGAAGTATTTGTAGCCTTTGACCCATCGCCCAATACCGCCCTCTATGCCCTTCAAACCAAAGGTGTTAGACTAGGACCCGATTATCAGGCCGATCTCGCCAAAGACATTTACAACAGTAAGATTTCACAAAATCCACGTTTACGCACCTTAGGTTACATCGTAACCAACGATACCGCTCGATGGTTTAAAGAGTACGCATACATCGCCGTACCCACTGCATCGCACAAGCCCCTCGCCCAAAGTGGGAAGTGGTTCATCTTCTCCATCAAATAATTTTACAGCTTACAGCGAACGCCAAAAGAGATTCCAGCGCCATGCTGTCGTTTTGGGAATAACCATGCCTCTAAGCCCCGCAAATCGAGCATAAAACTGGTTTGTCCCATCCCAATGATGTTGGACCTTAATAATCCCTTGTAGCCCAAATTCCAGGTATCAAATCCGCCCAAACCTAAATAATATTCAGAATAAAACGATGTCCATTTCTGTTCGCCTTTAGGACGGTAGTAGGAACCCCAAGAGAGTGTAGTCGATAACACATAGCCAGGAATATTTAAATAGGTAAAATTCAAGTCCATGACCTGATAAAAGGCCTGACCCAAACCCTTTTTTGTATCAGTTTGCTCTTTAGGGCGAATAGAAAACAACTCCTTCTGCGCATATAAAGTAAATGGCGAAATAATCGTTCCAGAGCGCTTTTGAGAGTTCACCCTCAACCTTGAATTCAGCGTATCTCTCTGAGTCGTAAACCAATTGCCCAATTGCAAATCACGAGCACTCACCACCGCTTGGGTTACGGTAACCGACTTAATTGGGGATTCCCCTGCTGGCTTTAATCCACCGGTGTTTTCGTCCCATGAATAACCACGGCTATCCACCGACAGCGTAGGTAAAAATAATAAACCTAAGTCCCTTACACCATAATAAATTGGCTTGGCCAACCGACCAGAACCAGATGAACTAAGACGCATCGTTCTATCCATCGTTATCATCACACCCAACCCTTTTTGCCCAAATCCCAAACCCGCCGTGGATTGAGAATAAAAACGACCGTTGATTACCACAGAATCAGCTATCGGACTTGTGTAAAGGCTCATATCCTGGGTCTTTAACAAATTATACTGGGTCACCTGAGCGATAGAAAAATACAACTTCTCAATGCGCTTGGATTTGGGCACAGAAACTCCAAAATCCACCGTATTCATTCCCAATGCAAAAAAGTTGTTACTCCCCACGTCCAACGTCTTGCCCTTGTAATACCCATTGCCCCGAAAAACCAACCGAAATGCATCGCCGGAAAAAGTAAGACCCGCCATTTGAATATTCCGAATCCCAATGGAAACAATTTCAGCTTTTTTACCGGCAGCCTTATATTGCTCAGCATTAAAGCGATGCATTAATGGATAAAATACCAAACCCACAGATTGCATGTAACCCGCCCTGTTTTGTGTTTTCAAATGACTTTCGATAGACTCCGTCGCCGCCGGTGTGATATACCCACCAAATGCCATCTTTCCCATAAATGAAAAAGGCAGAACGTTGGATCCCGTCACCAATTGATAGCGAAATAAATCCTCATAAATCGTGGGTTTAGCCGGGGGAAGGGGTGGTGATAATACAACACCTACAGGCTTGGATTCTATAATCGGCAAACTGCCCATAACCTGCGCTGTATCCTCGGAAGCCTTTGCCAAATTGACAAGCATCAAAAAGAAACACAACAACAACTTGTATCTCAAAATCCTATTTGCCATACCTCACCTCGTATTCAAAATCCACCGTCGTTGAAATGCCAATACTGCTGTTGTCGTATAGCTTTTGCGTCTTCCCATCACCCGTTAACGTAGTAGTGATTGCGATAAACTTCGCCTTTTTCAATGCATCCACCTTATCACGTCCAATTCCAATTGAAAAAACCGTTTCCGATGGCGCAATAGGGTAACCCCTCGCATCAACAACCCCTGGCTCAATAACATTGTTTGAAGGATCAATATCCAAACTCGCGATACCTTGCTCTTTCTCGTCCAACAACATCAACTGCAACTTAGCACCCAAAGGAAATGAGTTCTTAATGCGGACATCCATCTTGGCCGATTTGATCCTATCCAAGCCCGCAATTGCTGTCCAATCAACGCTTTGAGTATCTCGGAGCACAAACTGATTCAAAGAAAACTCCGCCGGAAACTCCACTTTCATTATCACATCCACCTTGCTATTATCGAATACAAAATCCTTATACAAATTCACATTCCCATTGGGATTGGTCTCCATATCCAAGTTGTAATCCAACATCTGAGGCAAATTCTCAATAAACGATTTGATATTTGAATTGGTCCCATCAAGCACAATCTCCGATTCCACAAAAGCATCCCTCTTAAATGGCGGCGCCGAAATCAATATGTCGTTATTCAACGGCATCGCACTCAACTTAACCGAATTCTTGGTAAACACATTTTCTCCAGCCAAAGAACGGATTTTTATCCTTCCCTCCGCGCCGATGCTATTTCTCACTATCAAACTCACCTTAAAATCCTTGAATTTCAAATCCCCATTTAACCCCTTGAACAAATCAAACGGTGCCTTCTGATCCCCGCTCTGATTCAAACTCTGTCCCATATACCCAATCGCATAATCCGGAATCAATGATTCCATACGATAATCGATGCGGATACTATCGCTCAAACCAATCGCCACCTTTCTGCCCGAACTATCCAATCGAACCACCAAAATCTGGTGAAACGTGTTCACGGTATCTTTCACATCAGGATCCTTACCCCTAAAATCAATCAAATAATCGGTCAAATCAAAAAACTCATCACGAGTACTTACCCCATTGGGCGGTGCCGCTGGCAACTTCACCACCGACGAGAGCACCTTACCCCCTTTGGTTGCGCTAGGAATCTCAAACAACATCGTCATGTCTTCCTGAATTGTACTCGCCAATTTGATTTTTAAATTACCCGCCTTCGCCTTAAAATATTTCACTTCCGCACCACCCATAAACACCGTCAAACCCTCGTTTTGGTCGATTACATTCTGCGTTGGAAAGGCCGCAACCGCATACCTCGGATGCAAGCGAGAAACCGTCAATTCTAGATCAACCCCCTTACTCGCATCAATCAAAACCGGACCGCTACTGGCCTCCGTAACCAACTGTTTGATGCTGCCTTTTAAGGTCTTCGTTACCGTTTTATCCTTTAAATCGATGCGCTTGGTCACCTTGCCACCAATCGGAATATTCGTGAAAGAATCATAAGCCACTTCTGAATTATCACCCGCATTGGTCAACTCGAAAATCACCAACTTTACCTTCACCGGCAAATTGTTCGATATACTGATATCCAAAAAGCCACTATCTAGGGTTGCGGTCTCAAAAAATGCACTCGCATCAATGTCTACAGGCGTTAAATTTCCCTGATTCTGCTCTGGAATATTGGCGGTCTGACCGTCGAGCAACTTAAATAAAGGGTTAATCTGTCCCAATGTAATCTTCTGAACAATGGAGCGATCCGTTAACTTCAATCTCTTTAACGTAAACGATGCAGTTAGTCCCGTATCGTAAGCTCTCACATTGGCCATTCGATACGTATAAACCAGATTCTCGTAACTGAGCTTATAACTGCTGTCGGCAGTGGTGTGATCCAAATATTTTGAATCAATCTGACCCAAGCTTAATGTCGATTTAAACAACGGTGCAGCCACTCTATTGTCCCATGAAACCTCTCGGCGACAGGCACTAAAGAATAAAACGACACTCAAAAACAAAGTGAAAATCTGAGATTTACGCATATGAAGGCACAATTTACTCACTATTCAGGGAAACTGAAAAGAATTCACCCAAATCCAACTTCAATTACCCACCGGATCGATCTCGGATCACAGTGGAAATTGTGCTCGCCAAATCTAAAAATAAAGTTTTAGGCCAATAAATACTTACTCCCAAAAATAATTATGCCCCAAAAAGCAATACTAACCGACATATACAACCAAATTTTGAATCGGTCTGATTCCAATCCTACCGCTATTAAACATCCTGGAGCAACACCAAGTGAAATCGGGGCAATAAAACATAATATGGGCAATCCTCCGTTTTTCTTAATTTTCACCAACCAACGATTCTTCTTGCTAAACTTTTTTGGGCGATCCAATGTCGTTTTTCCCTTTTTACGTTTGACCCATAGATTGTAAGCGACAATTTTTGATTGCGCCCAATTGCCAAAAAATATCCAAAAAAACGCAGCACTAATTCCTCCAATCGTTGTAATCACATAACCCCAAATGGGATTTTCAAAATATGCAATCGCCATCCCAGCAGCTACCGCGTACTTCACAAAGCACATCAAAAAAACACCGAACAGCCATAAAAACTCGGGGTCAATCCAAGATGTCGCTAAAATCAATGTTCCCGAATACATCTATTTTCCCCTTTGAGTTAAGTTCAATTTTTATTCGCAAATTTGCGTTAACATTTAGGCCCATTGAAAAAGCAACTCCTCCTCATATTTACCATTGCTTATCTCATTTTATCTGGATCTGATTTGTTCGGACAAGCCATCGAAATGCAAAGTCCAAAAAATGCTGCCGCAGACACAACGAAAGTTACCAAAGATACCACATCAAAAAGTACTTTGCTAAAAATAGAACCCTATTTGGCATTAGATTTTTTTGGAATCGATAAATCTTATTATCAATCTTCACCATCAAAAAATAAGCGTGACACGCTGCTCTATCCAACCGGACAGATTGATTCTACGATGGTAGATGTCAATAATTATCGCGCCAATTTGCAGCAATTCAATCTGGGGGAACCGGGAAGCCCAACGTTTATGGGCTTTGAAAATGCATCATATTTTTCAAAAAATAGTCGTTCTACATTCTCATCAAATGCCATTCAAACTTTTAATCCATCGCAAATCGGTTTGTCGCCATTCGACAATAACCAAGACTTACGATTGTACCGAGCTTTCGCCCCCTTTACCAAATTTAATTATCTCCAAGGGCCCGGAAAAACCATCGCGGTAAATGCACTACACACCCAAAATTTTGGGGCTCGTAGCAATATCACTTTAGATTACTCCAGCGTTACAAGCCAAGAACAATATGTGGGCTCATTGCAAAATAACACGCATCGAAATATCCATGTCAACCAGCTTTCAATATCCAAAAATGGCAAATATAAGCAGGTGGTTTATTTGGGCTGGGAGCGGGGTAACCGACAAGAAAATGGGGGATTGGCATCGGAGGCTGATTTCTTCATTCCTGTAGATTCAAGCAAATTTCAAATTCGACCGCTAGGCGAATACAACCCCCGTTTAACCACAGCAAAATCACTATTTTCAAACCATAACCACCAATTACACCAGCAATACCAGGTCAGTAGAAGGCTTTATATTACCCAGGCGGTATCGTGGGAAAAAACAACATATCAGTTTAAAGACAGCAAAAGAGATACATCGTTTTATGGTAAAAATTATTTTGGGACCGCTCTGAAAACAAATGACAGTAATGTTTGGCAATTGGTGAATCACGCAATAGGAATTAAAAAATCAACTGATTTAATACAATTTCATGCCCAACATCTGTTCCAGTCCGCCACATACCAATCCAATTTGGCATTGTTTACCCAAAACCAAAAATCACTAAAATATCAATCCGCCGGACTTCGTGTGGATGGTTCACTGGGCTTATTCAGATTTTCATCGATGCAATTTAACGCAGCGTATATGTATGCTGGTTATGCAAAAAATTCACATCAACTTTTTGGTAGTTTGCCTCTTTTGCGTAAATCGTATCAAAATGATAAAAACGGTCGTAAGTATTTATACATCAACGCAGAAGTTCAAAACGAAACGAAGCCTGCGACATTCTTCCAACAAAATTTCTACGCGAACCATTTCATCTATAACAACAAATTCGAATTAACCGGGGATAAGCATATTGCAGGAAGAATCAACTTTCACAACCAAACAGACTCCACTGCATACAGGAACTCGGGAATTTTCGGCGTGATTAGAAGCGGGAGTTGGATTAACCCAATACTCTCCATCGACTCTCTTCCATTCACCCAATTCGTCTCTCAACCTTATTATCAGGTGGAAATAACTTTTGCGATGCGCGGGAAACACTTGTATTTTAATCAAACCGCCAACCTAAAAAAGTTCAATTCTTCATTACCCACAATTTTTAATATGGGTCAGCCCGTCCTAAGAACCACCACCACGCTAGAATACAAAATGCCCGCCTTCAAAAAAGCCATGATTCTGACGCTGGGAACAAACATTCAGTACGCCTCAAAATTTCAAAATACCACTTATAGACCCGACGCGGGCTCATTTATCGTCCATAGCAACCTAACCAATCTCGGCAATTATTTTGAATTGGATTTGTATGCAGTGGCCAAGGTACAGACCCTAGATATCTTTCTCAAAGCCGAGCATATCAACGAAATCCTCGTCATTCCAGGTTTCAATACCCGCTACCAATACGTTGCCGGTTACCCCATTCAGCCCTACAGAATTCGTTTCGGGTTAAACTGGAAGTTCTATAATTAACACCGTTTAATGCGCTTCTAGCCAATTGTTTCCAGTCCCGGATTCAACCACCACTGGAATGCTCAATGGCATAGAATTTTCCATCAAATATTTGATTTTCGCCTCAACCAATTCCAATTCATCGTTGGGGACATCAAACAGCAATTCATCGTGTACCTGCAAAATCATTCGGGTCTTCAATTTCTGGTCATTCAACCAATTGTGAATGTGAATCATCGCTACTTTAATCATATCGGCCGCACTACCCTGAATCGGCGCATTGATCGCATTTCGCTCAGCAAAACCGCGCATCACAGCATTGGCTGAGTTGATATCACGCATGTATCTCCGACGTCCTAAAATGGTCTCCACATAGCCATTCTCTCTGGCCTTATTCACCGTTTCGTCCATATATGTCTTGACACCACCAAACTGCTTGAAATAATTTTCGATGATTTCTTTGGCCTCACCTCTACTGATACCCACTCTCTGACTCAATCCAAACGCCGAAATACCATAAATGATTCCAAAGTTCACCGTTTTCGCCTTTCTCCGCATTTCCTTGTCAACGTCTTCAATCGCAACACTCCATACTTTCGCCGCCGTTGCCGTGTGAATGTCGATCCCCTGCTGAAAAGCTTCCTGCATGCCCGGATCGCCACTAATGTGCGCAATAATCCGCAATTCGATCTGAGAATAGTCCAAACTCAACAACGTAGTATCCGCGCCTTTCGAAACAAACGCCTTCCGAATCTCCCTGCCCAACTCCGTGCGAATCGGAATGTTCTGCAAATTGGGGTTCTGACTACTCAATCTGCCCGTTGCGGCAACCGCTTGATTAAAATGCGTATGAACCCGACCCGTATTGACATCAACCAACAAAGGCAACGCATCAACATAAGTACTTTTTAATTTCTGCAACGCCCGAAAATCCAAAATGTTCTGCACGATAGGGTGCTTGCCCAACAATGAATTCAAGGTCTCTTCATCCGTTTGATACTGACCCGTTTTCGTTTTCTTGGGCTTGTCTGATAATTTCAATTGCTCAAACAATATCTTTCCCACTTGCTGTGCCGATGCGATGTTAAACACATTCCCCGCATCAGAAAAAATGGCAGCTTGAACCGATCTCACCTGTCCTAACAACTGATTGCTATACTCTTTCAAGAAATCAATATCCACTTTCACCCCCTGCCTTTCCATCGCCTCAAGAACCAATACCAATGGCATCTCAACGTCCATGAGCAATCCCAATAATCCCTTTTCTACCAAGGCGGGCTGCAAAACTTCGTACAATTGAAAAGTGATATCCGCATCCTCCGTAGCATATTCTGCAATCGCCTCCAATTCAACATCCTTCATGCTACCCTGACCTTTGCCTTTTTTGCCAATCAACGTTTCAATGGGAATGGGCGAATACTGCAAAAACTTTTCACTTAACAACTGCATATTATGTCGCTGATCCGGCTCCAACAAATAATGCGCAAGCATCGTATCGAACATCGGCAAGGCAACCGAAACACCGTAATTCTCCATTACAGAGATATCGTATTTGATGTTCTGGGCGATTTTTAATTTCGATGATCCAAGGATCGACCTAAACTGTTCCAACACCGACATCGCCTGCAAACGGTCCTCTGGAACCGGGACGTACCAACCCGTAAATGAGGCGGTAGAAAACGACAATCCCACCAAAGAAGCGTGCAAAGATTCTACATCCGTTGTCTCCGTATCAAAGCAAAAAGCCTCGGAATTTTCTAATTCCTTCAAAAGTTCGGCAATCGTTTCCGCAGAATTCGCAATTCGATAGCTGTGCGAAACATCCAAAATCGTTTTATACGTTACCTCTTCTTCTAACTCAGCAGCATCGTCTGATGTATCGTCCGATGGCGAGGCTGTTTCAGCACCAAACAACGATGTTTGATTCGGATTTGCCGGCTTGACTTTCTTCGGTGCAGAAGCACGCATTGGATTGCCAAATAGATCCGTACCCAAATTGGCTGCCGGTTCACTTTCAGCGCCCAAGTTGGAAGAAGTTGATCCAGAATTGGCAACCGAACCCGACTCACCGAGTACTCTTCGCATCAAAGTTCTAAATTCCAATTCTTCAAACACTTCCCTCAAAACTGGCTCATTCACTGGTTCCAATTCCAACCCTTTAATATTCAATTCAACCGGCACTTGCGTATCGATTGTGGCCAACCATTTACTGATTTTAGCCTGCTCTACATACAATCGCATATTCTCCTGCAACTTCCCTTTGAGCTTGTCTGTATTTTCCAAAATAGCCTCCATGCTGCCAAATTCTTGGATCAATTTCTTGGCGGTTTTCTCCCCCACACCAGGAACACCCGGAATATTGTCCGATGCATCACCCCACAAACCCAAAATATCAATTACCTGCAGGGGGTCTTGAATTTCCCAACGCTTTAGTATCTCCGCCACGCCCAAAATCTCATCACCGTTACCCATTCGGCCGGGCTTATAAATTTTTACGTTGTCTCGCACGAGTTGACCAAAATCCTTATCGGGGGTCATCATGAAAACATCAAATCCCAAATCACCCGCCTTCCAAGCCAAGGTCCCAATGATATCATCCGCCTCATAACCATCCATAGTAATCACCGGGATGTTAAAGCCTTCAATGATTCTAAAAATATAAGGAATGCTCTTTCTCAAATCTTCAGGCATCTCTTCGCGCTGCGCCTTGTAAGCTTCAAATTTTATATGTCGCATCGTAGGTGCCGACGTATCAAACACAACGGCAATATGAGTTGGCTGCTGTTTGCGCAAAATTTCCAATAATGTATTGGTAAAACCCATCATCGCACTGGCATTTAAGCCCGTACTGGTGATGCGTGGATTTTGAATAAAAGCAAAAAACGCCCTGTAAATCAGCGCCATTCCATCCAATAAAAACAACTTACCTTTTTGCATAGTTAAAAGGTAGCAAGTTACAAATATTACGCGGCTTATTGCTTCTTGACGAAGCCTAAACTCACACCATTTATGCAATATCTTAATCCGGTGGGCTGATTGTATCCATCGTTAAAAACATGGCCCAAATGACCCCCGCAAGAGTTGCAAACCACTTCAACCCGACTCATTCCGTGGGAGTTATCTAAAATTTCCTTCACCTTCGATTTGTCGATAGATTGATAAAAACTAGGCCATCCGCAACCCGCATCAAATTTTGTGGTACTCGAAAACAATTCCTCACCACAACCTTTACACACATAAACACCCGAATCCCATAAAGTTTCATATTCACTCGTAAAAGGCCTTTCCGTACCCTTTTTGCGCAATACCTGAAAGGCATTCTCTCCCAATTGAGACATCCATTCGGCCTCCGTTTTATTTATTTTATAATCCATTGCGATGTTGTTTTTTACTTTTTTTGAAACTTGTTTGCCCGTATCGATTCCATTGCACGCTGTCAAACCCCCAATCATTAGGTAGACAACAATTACCAAAATCAAATTCTTACCTCTCATCTAAGAAGAAACAAAATTCCATGAAAAGGGTTGTATGTTCGCCAATATTTCGATGAATTTTTTTAGCCATTTTTTTGTTGACTTCCAACCGAAGAAACCCTCTTTCAACGCGGCCCTCATTGCCCCCGACATTCTAAGAAATTTTACCCCAAGCCAATCCAAATTACATTTTGACCATTTCCAACAAATTACATCCAAAGGTCAGCCCCAGGAAGATCCCATTCTAAACGATTTCTTCAATGGCTGTTTGCAGCACATACAGCGCGACAAAGAGTTCCATCAATCCGCGTTGTTCCAAGAAATCTATCAATTACAACGCTCCAATTGGCAATTGATGTGTCCAAAGCTTAAAATACCCCGTTTTTGGTTTACACTTCACGTAGTTATTGAGATTATGATTGATAGCTACTTAATAAATAATCACTTAGAAAAATTACAATTATTCTATACCACCCTAGAATCGCAGCAAGAAACCTATCGCACCGCCCTTGAACTCATGGGGCATGATCAAATCGACCATTTCATGGAACGATATACCCGATTCTACACCAACCAATACCTGTTTCATTATCAAGATCTCGAAAGGGTAGGATTTGCCCTTCACAAAATTCACGAACAAGTCAAATTGGATTCTAGCTGGTACATACCCAATAACATCGAACAACTAGCCCTTTGGAAATCAACCTATGCAGATGTTTGTCTTGTATTGGCAAAATACCCCTTAGAGATGAAACCAATACGCTAGTATATTACAGCGTATAGGATGGAGAGTATAGGGAGTAAACCAAACTCCCTAGCAAAATATAATTTAATAATTCCTTCCACCATGGAATGCGCTCACCGGAAAAGAAACTCGCCAAGAATATGGCCGCTGGAAATGCCGCAAGCAAATGAAAATTTCTAATCTCTTTCCAATGAATCAGCATCAAAAAGATACTGTAAACAAAGAATAAAATCACAACCAACTTGCTTCTTCTCACATTCACATTGTTCTGAAAATATCCGCCAATCTGTCTTAACATTCCAAATATTACAAACAAGGAGAACAGAGCAAACACGGTGTATTTAATGAAAATCAAAGAAATACCACTGCCAAACGATGTCATATCGATGGGCGTGGTCTCCACACTATGCATCGCCTTTAAATCCCATCGGAAAATGAACGCCAACGACTTCATAAGATAGTACGGCATCACCAACCCAAAAACGATAGCCAAGATGTCAGAAATTACGATGTTCTTGTAGACCAAGACACAAGCAATTAAAAACAACAAAATCATCAAATGGTCGGGTACAATCAATATGGCAGCACCAAAACAAAGCGATCCATAAAATAAGGTAACAGTATTATAGCCATCCTTCAATTGAAAAAAGCAGGCCAACCCAATAAAAACCAACAAATTACCCAAATGATATTCCGTTAGCAGCAAGTTCTCGGGGAATAAACTTTGCACCAGAATAAAGAAATAGGCAGGCAGATAACCTACAGGCTGAACCAAACCGTGGGTTCTGCAAATGAAGTTGACAAACAGAGCCTGGCCCATAACAATGACGGCTGAAATCAAAACCGAAAAAACAGGCCATTGATTGATCCAATCTACCCACGAAAAAAGAAGTCCTGGTTTAAAAACAATCCCCGATTTTGGTATAATCCACAAAGCCGGCAAACGCAAGCAAAGTGCAAAAAGCAACAAAATCACCAAGGTAAAAATACTATGATCGGACAGTCTTTTAATCATTTGAAAACACTTGTAACCAAAACCATTGTTTATCGCGATAAATAGGCAGTGTAATTAACCCGTAATCCGTTTGTTTTCCCTCGTAAGGCACGATTGTCCCTGGGGTGTTTTCATTTCGAAATAACCAATCTCTCTCTACCTTAAATGACTTATCTATTTTCACATGCATGATCCTATTGATCTCCCCTTCATCGTCATTATATAACAGATTGATACTACTACCGCAAACATACATCCCAAAACCAAACAAATGTGCAACATTCACAGCCCCAACTTGAGTTTTTCTAACCATAATTAAGCTATCCAACGTCCCATCTTTTTGTAAATACTGCATTGCGATATCGCCATAATGGTAAAACAGCTTTGAACTCGTCTGTGGTACGCCATTCACGTAATATGTTTCCATCTGACGACTTTCATAAAACTGTTCAGACAGCATCAACCACCCACCGTTACTTAATGCCACCACGTTTCGGATATAATAATTGTCTGGCCTTTCGTTCCGCTTTAGACTTCCCAAACCCATAAATTGTTTGGCCGCAGATTCTGTGAATGGGTGATTACTCGTAGCGATTTGACCATCGTCACCAAATTCGCCTATGAAATAACCATCCATGCCAACGCCTTTACCTGCATTGTAATAACCAAAGACTTGCAACGCCTGTGTCTTTGTGTGAAGCACCGCCACCGCATCCAAGACATCGCCCTCCACAACCAAATCACCGCGCATCAAACTATCTCCGCCACTTTTTACCCAATGGAAATGATTTAACTGCTTGTGACCACCTAGCAACCCCGTTCCCCCGTAATCCTTGTCCTCATAAATTGCGAAAACCTTTCCACTATCGTCCAATACAACCGACTTCCAAGTTAGATCTGCAGGACTCCATCGCTCACTCGTTAGAATAAAACTACTTCTGGCTTCGCCTCCGTCCACATCAGCCCGCAACATCCAAACTTCTGTGCCTAAGGCCTCTCTTGTTCGCTGACCGGCAGTTCCAAAGCCCAAAATGACCCATCTTCTTTTATCGGGTGAACTTGCAACTTCAAATTGATCAATGTCGATGTCGCCGGTATTGTAAGTACCTATCTCCGTTACAGAAATATCTCCGATCAATGATGCAGAAACAGAATGAACGATAACCTTGATGGCCGATCGCTTTATTTTGGTTGCGCAAATCCAATAGAGCATAGAATCCGCCATAAACACCTTCAGCACAATTTGTTTGTTCGCCACTTCAAACTTTCTGTCGTTTTCAAAAACCAATCCCTCCGTATATCGCTCCAAAACAAATCCATTCGCCATTCGATCATCGCCGAAGCTCAGCATCAACGTATGTCCTTCAGCAGTCCCTATCGCCCGGTGAAATTGTGAACGCTTCTGGGTTAATTTAGGCTGATCACTAATGCGCGTCATTTGCCCATTGCAGAGCGAATGACATAGTAAAATCAATACCCAAAATAACAATTTGCTTTTCACTAGGTCAAAAATCCATGTATGACATCGAAATGCCAAGCTCTGACCTAATTTTGCATGGAATTATTTTAGAATTCGCCCATACCTTGCATACGAACGACATAAAAATAGAAACTGCCATCTTAGTTGGGGTCAATACGCCCAAACAAACTATGCCTATCGAAGAAACGCTAGATGAGCTAGAACAGCTAGTTTATACCTCCGGTGCCGTTACCAAAAAACGATTTATTCAGAATCTGGAACACCCTCAGCCCAAGACTTATGTGGGAAAAGGAAAGCTAGAAGAAATCAAGTTGTATGTTGAGAAAAACAAAATCGATCTGATCATTTTTGATGATGAACTCACCCCCGCACAAGTGAGAAATATCGAAACGGAAATTGAAAACACTAAGATTTTAAGTCGAACCCACCTCATTCTCGACATATTTGCCAACAACGCAAAAACGGCTCAGGCCAAAACGCAAGTAGAATTAGCGCAAAGTATTTTTATGCTGCCCCGACTTACAGGTATGTGGACTCACTTATCTAAACAAAAAGGAGGTATCGGAATGAAAGGGCCTGGTGAAAAGGAAATCGAAACGGACAGACGTGTACTGCGCGATAAAATTTCATTGCTCAAAACCAGACTCACCGAAATCGAGAAAGTTGGATTTACCCAAAGAAAAAGTCGCGATGGCGTTTTCCGATGTGCTCTTGTAGGATATACCAACGTGGGAAAAAGTACAATCATGAATCTCATGAGTCGTTCCGATGTACTCGTAGAAAATAAATTATTCGCCACACTCGATGCCACAGTAAGAAAAGTCGTCATACCAAACCCAGACGGAATGGGCGATATGATTCCTCTGCTGCTCTCAGACACGGTAGGATTCATCCGAAAGCTGCCCACGTTGCTCATTGAGAGTTTTAAAAGCACGTTGGCCGAGGCAATGGAAACGGATCTTTTGATTCATGTAGTGGATATATCAAATCCCGCCTTTGAACAACAAATGATGAGCGTGAAAGAAATTCTGCACGAAATTGGGGCTGGTAGCAAACCCGAACTCATTGTTTTCAATAAGGTTGATGCCTTTCAGGAAAGCGATGACGATGAATTCTTTGTAGGAAGTACCGGGATGACGATAGAACAATTCGAAAAAAGTTGGATTGCAAAGGAAATTGCGCCCGCTGTTTTTATCTCAGCGCACAACAATTGGAATATTGAAAAATTGAGAGCTACTATTTTTGATATGCTCTCACAACAAAAAATGGCCAGATAAATCTGGCCATTTTTTTCTCTTTACCAAAGATTAAAGTTCGTCTTCATTAAAGAAGTAGTCATCATCCGAAGGATAATCACTCCAAATTTCTTCAATACTCTCATATGGCTCACCGTCGTCTTCCAACTCTTGAAGGTTTTCCATTACCTCCAAAGGAGCTCCAGAACGGATTGCATAATCAATCAACTCGTCTTTGGTGGCCGGCCATGGAGCATCGTCCAAATATCCAACCAATTCCAGTGTCCAATACATAAATTCTTACTTACCGCGAAAATAGATTTTTGATTCAGAAAAACAACATGAAATTTGTAAGAAAATCATGCACCACGACTGGCAAGACCAAATTCATCAATATTGTGAGCAAATGAGCTCCCCTGAATCCCCTTTTTTACAGGCAATCAATGATTTCACATGGAAAAAAATGATCAACCCCCGGATGCTCTCAGGTCACCTCCAAGGACAATTATTGTCGTCCCTTGTATCCCTTAAACAACCCCATTGCATACTCGAAATTGGCACGTTTACCGGTTACGCCACAGCCTGCCTACTGCAAAACCTTCCCAAATCAAGCGAAATCCATAGCATAGAAGCCGATCCCGAAATCGCCCATAAAACACATACTTTTTGGAGTCAAAATAACCCAAATCACCCCGTTCAATGGCATATTGGTGAAGCCCTTTCCATCATCCCCAATCTAAAAATCCACCCCGATTTTATTTTTGTTGATGCGGATAAATCAAATTATACGGCCTACCTCGACCTCTGTTTGCCCATACTAGCCAATGGCGGCGTCATTTTATTTGATAATACTTTGTGGAGTAAACGGGTGATAAATGAAACCGATCTTCAAAACGATAAGGATACGCAAAACATGCATGCGTTTAACCAATACCTTATAAGTCATGATACCCTGCAAATTACATTGATGCCCATCCGCGACGGACTAACACTCGTACAAAAATTGAATTAACCCCGCATTGAATCCAACATCTCGTTGAATTTGTCATAATCGACCTTCACTTCGGCAAACAAATCGTTCATTCTCGATTTCATCACCGGTTCGATATCTAACAACAGTGACATCCCCTTTTCGGTAATAATAATCTTCATCTTCCTGCGATTCTCTTTGTCGATGGCCCGATTTATCAAACCCATATTCAACAATCGATCACACAAACGAGTGATATCCGGATTTTTGTCCAATATAACCTCTTTGATTTCAGTAGGATTCACACACTCAGGATACCTACCACGTAAAATGCGTAGAACGTTATATTGTTGATGCGTAATATCAAACAACTTGAATAAATCACGAAATTCTCCGTGAAGCCAATTCGCTGTATACATGAGATTTACCGTAGCCTTATGCAAAGGCGAATCAAATTTCTTTTGCTTTATGGCATCTTCAAGTTTCACGTGATTGCAAATTAATGACTTAACAACCAAATTCAGTAATGATTTCGCAAATTACTCGCTTCTAAAATTAGCGCTTACCTTTGCAGCGTGAGTACCGCATTTCAAAATACACTAGACTTCGCCAAGCAAATGGATCAAAATGATTCATTGAGCGACTTCCGAAACCAATTTTATTTCCCAACCAATGAAAACGATGAAACAAGCATTTATTTCTGTGGAAATTCACTCGGACTTCAACCCAAATCAGCCAAGCAAGCCATTGTTAACGAATTAGAGGATTGGGCCAAATGGGGTGTTGAAGGACATTTCCACGGTCGCAAACCTTGGTTTCACTATCATAAATTTCTTACGGAATATACAGCCGAAATTGCCGGAGCACTGCCTCATGAAGTGGTTGTGATGAACCAACTCACAGTAAACTTACACCTGTTGATGTTTAGTTTTTACCGACCCACTTTTGCAACCGATGCAGATGGCAATTACAAACCCCTTCGGTATAAAATTTTGATGGAAGCCGGTGCATTCCCTAGCGATATGTATGCCGTGCAAAGCCAAGTGGAATCTTATGGACTAGATTATAACGACGCTGTAATTGAACTTTCACCAAGAGAAGGCGAAAACACCCTCAGACATAACGATATTATGAATACCATCGCTGAATTAGGGGATCAACTCTGCCTAACATTTTTTAGCGGTGTTCAATATTATACCGGTCAACTTTTCAATATTCCAGAAATTACCAAAGCGGCGCACAAGGTGGGTGCTATGGCCGGGTTCGACCTAGCCCATACTGCGGGAAATATCGATTTGAAACTTCACGACTGGGATGTTGATTTTGCCGCATGGTGCTCCTATAAATATCTAAACAGCGGCCCGGGTAATGTATCGGGGGTTTTTATTCACGGCCGACATGGATTAAATCCAAAAACACCTCGCCTTTCTGGCTGGTGGGGTCATAAAGAAGATGTGCGCTTTCAAATGAAAAGGGGATACATCCCAGAACCTGGTGCTGCCGGTTGGCAAATGAGCAACGCGCCCGTCTTTGGAATGGCGATCCATTTGGCAAGCTTAGAATTATTCCATCAAGCTGGAATGTCTAACCTAAGAAACAAAAGTAAAAACCTAACTTCTTTTCTATCTTATGTGTTAGAAGAAGCAAAGCAAGTCAATCCACTTTTGCAGTTCGAAATTATCACACCCAAAGATCCCAATGAAAGAGGCGCTCAGTTGAGTTTACTTACCAACCAGGATGGGAAAGCGCTTTTCGACTTTCTTGCAAAGGCCAATATAATTGTAGATTGGAGAGAACCCAACGTCATTAGGATAGCACCTGCACCCATCTACAATTCATACGAAGATGTGTTTTTGTTGGGGCAAGCATTCCAGCACTTTACGACTTCTCTTTAAACGACTCCCAGTGGATGCTGTTGTCGATCCCTAAAATTCGCCTAATCTTAGACCTAACATTGTGTATATATTGAGGGGTAACACCCACAATTGCAGCGATATCCTTTGATTTGTATCCATCCACACTCAATATAAAAATCCGTTTCTCTGTTAGACTCAAAGTTTTCAGGGCTGGATAATGGTCAAAAATATCGCCTTGCTCTTTAATCTTAGAATCTGCCAGCTGCGGCCTTGTGGTATTCTCAACCCTACTCATCGCTTCCAGATCTTTTCGGATTGAGTCCAATTCTTGAGGATTTTCGGTTTTGATGGTATTGAGCTTCTTACTAATCTCCATACTCTTAGATAATACCAATTCACTCATATGAATGATGCGTTCATTCATTTCTTTTTCCTTCTGAATGTGAGATTTTTCCTCTCTTTGTAAAGACAACTGATAATTCGCCATCGCCAACTCTCTTTGCTTAATTCGCTGTTTCATCCAAAAGAATAAAGCGGTAAGTATGAGAATTAATCCAAGAGAGGCGAACAGGCCATAGGTGTAATTGGAAATCTTCTTTCTGTTAGACAACTCCAATTGATATTCCAACTGAGAATTCTTCAACACCTCCAATTCCTTCTTTGCCGTAAAATCTGCTTTGGTTATCGAATCGTGAAAATTCAGGAATTCATTCTCAAATTCCATCGATTGATTGAGCGCAATATATGCCTTGTCAGGATCATCTTTCGACTTCAATATTTTAGCCATTAAGCGATAATGGTTACTATTGGCAAGTGGATTCTCTTTAAATTGAAGCCTAAGCCTGTCATGCCAAATCGATAAACTATCTAAATCAAATAAATCCGGATTTTCCATAACTGAATATTCCATAGACTCATTAATCCCCAAAATTGCCTTAAAATAATTATCTGCAATCCACGGTACATGCGATTTTACCATTGCGCTAACCTTAGACGCATCAACCTGCATCTGCTGCCGTAATCTACAACCCAAAAATTCTATCCTAAATTCAGGTAAAATTGTGGAATCTGGCATTGAACTTAACAAGGCGGCACTCTGGTCCCACCTTCCCAAAGAAATATTGATTTGAAGTTTATTGATAGCCAAAACGCCTCGTGCATAAGGGTCCTTGGCAGCTTCAATGATTGCCTCATTTTTTTTCCAAAATTCATCCGCGGCCTTATAATTCTTTTCCGCAATTTTTAATGAAATGATATTATTAATCAAAATTGCAGGCATTTGCTCATCCTTGGGATAGTTATCATAAACCTCTAAAAAACATTTCGACGCCGCGCCAAAAAGTGATTGATAAAAATAAATCGTACTCAAATTGTTTAATAAAGAAGTTCTGACATGTAAATCATTGAATTTCGTCGCCTCAGACAAACCTTTGTTAATCAATTCTTTAGCTGCACGAAATTCTCGCTTTCCCATCAAATGGACCGACTTCAAATGGTAATAATAGGATTTGTCCGAACCCACCGGCAATAAACTCTCCGCTTCGTCTAGATAGTATTGCACTGAATCTGATTCCCCTCGTTCATCGCACTCAAAACCATGGGTAATCAACAACAACGACATACCATAGGAATCGTCATTGGATTTTACACGGTTATCAATATATCTCCGCAATTTTTTGAATTCCAATTCTTGATTGGATTGAAAAATCGATAATTTATCGATGGCTATTTTCAAATACTCATCTTCGCTCATCTTATCTAAGATAGATATCACAGAATCTGCAGTACTTATAGCATAAATACTTGGGCCTGATTTGGGACTAATTCCTATGAATTTAACCCATCCAAATGTTATTAATACCAAGACTAGCAGGCCAATTGCCATCTTTTTATTTGCCTTAATGTGTTTTATAATATCGCTCATATTTTAAACTTCCACAATATTAACATTCTTTCCACAATAAATTGAGTCATACGGGTGTATTATATTAGAAAATGTGAGAACCTATTATAATACTATCTTAAATCAAACAAATAGAATAATCTAAAAAGTAACAATGCACTTTCGATGCCTTTGCCATTGACACCAACAATGTCTATCGCAAATTATCAAACGGGAGATAAACAAGATTTTTGACCAAGTATTCCATTGATGCTATATGACAAAGCTCACCACATATCAACGCATAAAAATTACTTCAAACGGGTTTGCAGCGATTCATCAGACAAATTTGCAGTTCAATCCAATAATTATGACTAAACGGCGCAATTCCTATTAATTCCTTGTCTAAAATCGTACTTTTGAAGACTGATTTTACAATTGGCTTAACCTTTGATTACACAGACGCAACATGGAAAATAACCGACCTACCCCCGACAATAAAAAGCCGGGTGGATTCCGTTTCAATCCTTACTGGATTTATGGCGCACTTTTTTTAATTCTCATGGCTATGCTCTTCTTGCCAAAAAATGCAGGGAAGACCACCAATTGGAAAGAAGTACGTGACATGATCATTCAAGGTGACGTTAAGAAAATTGTAATTGTAAACGACAGGATAGTTGAAGTCTTCTTAACACCTGATGCCATTCAACAGAAAAAATACGGCGTTCGCAAGAGCAAAGATTACCTAGGTGGCGTAGAACCCAACTACAGTTTTGAAATTGAAAAAGGCTATTTCAATAATGAGATTACAGATTTAAAGAAAACATTGGCCGAAAAAAATATCGACCCCAATGAAATGGTGATTCAATACGAATCTCAAAGTGATTTATTTGGCGAATTATTTCAATGGATTTTCTTCATTGGTATTTTCCTGATATTCTACAATATGATGTTCCGCAAAATGGGCGGTGGCGGCGGCGGTGGTGGTGGTGCCAGCATCTTTAATATTGGGCGCTCCAAAGCTCAACTTTTTGATAAAGATACCAAGGTGAACAAAACATTTAAGGATGTCGCCGGACTTCAAGAAGCAAAATTAGAAGTCATGGAAATTGTTGACTTCTTGCAAAATCCTCAGAAATACACCAATCTAGGTGGTAAAATTCCAAAAGGTGTGCTCCTGGTTGGCCCTCCAGGTACAGGAAAAACCTTATTAGCCAAAGCCGTAGCGGGTGAAGCGGGTGTTCCCTTCTTCTCGCTATCGGGTTCCGACTTTGTAGAAATGTTCGTGGGCGTAGGCGCCTCACGTGTCCGTGACCTTTTCAAACAAGCGAAAGAAAAAGCACCCTGTATCATCTTCATCGATGAAATTGATGCCATCGGAAGAGCAAGAGGGAAAAATCTTGTACAAGGTTCTAATGATGAGCGTGAAAATACCCTAAACCAGTTGCTCGCAGAAATGGATGGTTTTGGTACTGATAGCGGCGTTATCATTATGGCTGCAACAAACCGACCTGATATTTTGGATAGCGCTTTGATGCGTCCAGGACGTTTCGATAGACAAATTTCTGTCGATAGGCCTGACCTTCAAGGCCGTGAAGAGATTTTCCACGTTCACCTTCAACCACTTACAAAACTATCCACCAATGTCGACGCACATAAATTGGCAGCCCAAACCCCTGGTTTTGCCGGTGCTGAAATTGCCAACGTTTGTAATGAAGCCGCATTAATTGCTGCACGACATAACAAAGAGGCCGTTGATATGCAGGACTTCCAAGATGCGATCGATCGTGTTATTGGTGGACTTGAAAAGAAAAATAAAATTATCAGCCCTGAAGAAAAATCTATTGTGGCCTACCATGAAGCTGGACATGCAATTGCAGGTTGGTTCTTAGAACATGCCGATCCATTGCTGAAAGTATCTATCGTTCCCCGCGGTGTTGCCGCACTTGGTTACGCGCAGTATCTGCCAAAAGAGCAATATTTGTATCGTACCGAACAATTGATGGACAGTATGTGTATGACATTGGGTGGTAGAATCGCGGAAGCCATCTTCTTCGATAAAATTTCTACCGGTGCTCAAAACGATTTGGAACGTATTACCAAACTCGCCTACAGCATGGTAACCATTTACGGTATGAACGATAAAGTAGGTCACGTTAGTTTCCATGACCCTCAAGGCGAATACGGATACCAACGACCTTATTCTGAAAAAACGGCAGAATTGATCGACCAAGAAGTTCGCGCTTTGATTCAAAAGGCATACGATGTCACCAAGAATTTACTTACAGAAAAAAGAGCCGAAGTAGAAAAGGTAGCCAAAGCATTGTTAGAGAAAGAAATCCTCTTCAAGGCTGATTTGGAAGTGCTGATTGGCCCAAGACCTTACGAAACTATTGCATTGCCAGAATCTTCTGACAATCAAGAGTCAACAACTGTTGAAACAACAGAAACTGCTGCGACAACATCAGAATCTCAGGATTCAAAAAGCCCAACGGAATCTAATACAGAGGTTTCCGGTGAAGACACCGTAGATAAATAAAGAACCAGATTAATTCCAATTAATCAATTGGATAGTAATTGTTGGAGTTGAATGAGGTTGAAATACATCCCCTTCTGCTCCAGCAATTCATTGTGAGTACCCGTCTCAATCATCTTACCCTTATCCAACACAATGATAACATCTGCGTGTATCACGGTAGAAAGACGGTGAGCTATAATGATACTTGTCCTTGAGCTCATAAGCTTCTCTAAAGCCTGCTGAACCGCCTTCTCGCTGTTACTGTCCAACGCCGATGTGGCCTCATCCAAAATCAATATTTCCGGATCCTTAAGCAATGCGCGAGCGATCGCCAAACGCTGTTTCTGACCCCCGCTCAACTTACCCCCACGTTCCCCAATTTCCGTATCGTAACCATGGTCCATTTCCATGATAAATTCATGCGCATTGGCCGCCTTAGACGCTTCAATCACGGCTTCAATTGGAGTTTCAGGGATACCCAAAGCAATGTTGTTTCGAACCGATTCATTGAAAAGAATGTTCTCTTGATTTACGATACCTATCAACCTGCGCAAATCGTCTTGCTTGAACTTGCGTATATCCACGCCGTCTAACAAAATACCACCATCCGTAACGTCATAGAACCTAGCCAACAAGTCGGTTAGTGTCGTTTTTCCCGCGCCCGAAGGTCCCACCAGCGCAATCGTCTGCCCTTTTTTAATTTCTAAATCAAACCCATCAATCACCTTGGCACCATCCAAATAACTAAATCCCACATTCTTCAAAACGATATTGTTGTTGAACACAGGAACCTCTGCCACAATTGGATCCTCAACCGTAACAGGGGCCGTCACCAACTCTTGAATTCGATCCAAACTGGCAATACCCTTCTGGGCGGCATACAAGGCATTAGAAAAGGCTTTAAATGGCGGTATCAACTGCGAAAAAATGGCAAAATAGGTCAAGAAAAATTCCGGATCCAACTCATTACGGAACACCATGCTACCGCCCAACCACAATAGCAAAGCACTAACACCTATACCGATAGTCTCACTTACCGGAGACGACAAATCGTATCTGCGCTGAACGCCAATGTTGTTCTTGGTATAGGCATCGTCTTGCTCCTTATACTTCTTAGAAAAGAAGCCTGCGGCGTTAAATGCTTTGATGATGCGAATTCCACCCAACGTTTCATCGTAGGCCGTCATCACCTTGCCCAATAATTCCTGATTCCGAGTGCTTCGCTTTCTCAATGACCTGCCAATGAGTCCAATAATCAAGGCCGTAATAGGTAAAAAGAGTAGGATGTATAAGGTAAGTTTTGCCGATAACATGACCAGCGCAATCATAAATAATAAGATGTTTAATGGCTGGAAATAAAGGGCTTCCAGGGATACCATAAGCGCAAACTCAATCTCTTTGACATCATTACTCATTCTCGACATCAAGTCGCCTTTGCGTTCATTGTTGAAATAGGCAATGGGCAAGTCAAGACATCGCTGATATACATTCTGTCTGATCTCTTGAATACTGCGATTTCGGATTAGCACCATGAAATTCATGGCCAAAAAACGGAATCCATTTTTTAATACTGTAACAACTACCAATGCAACGCTCAAATAGGCTAGCGCGGTGAAGGGTTCTCCCTTTGCTAGATGGCCAAACCAAGTAATAAAGTTCTGATACTGGTCGCTAAACCAATGACCCACCCCAAAATTTTTGCTGGAGAGAGCCTGTGCATTGGCATTGTCTTTTGAGAAAAGAAAACGCAATACGGGCATGATCATCATCAAAGAGACCAATTGGAACAACACATACAGCAGGTTAAAAATAAAATTGGCAAAAATTAACCGCTTATGGTTGCCTGCATATTTCAAGAATTGGAGTACCGCTTTCAAATCTTAGCGAAATTACATAAATCAATCCAAGACCAATAAAAAAGGGGAGCATAGCTCCCCTTTTTTATTCTATTTAAAATTAAAACTTATTGGAAACTCAAGAAATCACTATACATATCACCAGATTCTGTTACCACTTGAACGCGATACAAACCTGGAGTTCCATTCATAGTAAACTCAGCACTACGATTGGATCCAGTTACCAAATTCATTTCACGAACCAACTGGCCGCTCATTGTATAAACCTTTACTGAACGCATGGCTTGATTGCAATCAACCTTCACCGCACCATTGGTTGGGTTTGGATACATCTTGATACTTCCCGCATCAAAACGCTTCACAACACTCGCCTCGTTGTCCTTGATTAACAATGTCAACAATGTGTCTTTACCCAAATAACATGGACCCTGTCCATTGCGAATCGCGAAAATCAAAGTCTTGTCACCGTCAGGATCTCCATCATCTGTAATGTTCGCACGAATAAAGAAACTACTTACGTTCTTCACAACATTAATCTTGCGTGTTGCAAAATCGTAGTCTGTTGGAGAAACCGCAGTTCCACCAGCAATAGCGACATCAAAAGTGAAATTCTCATCCGCTGGAATCACAGAGAAATCCATACGGAAAGAATCCGCTGGCTCAAATACTTGATCCGATGCCTTTGTGAAATTCACCGTAGGCAAAGCAGAAACTTTTAAATCGTTCATGTAACGAGGACTCAATACATAACGAGTGATATAAGGAGCAGAATTATCAAACTGACCACCCAAACCAGTTACGTCGAAATATCCTACCGGAGCGGAAGAACCGTCGATATCTGTTTCAGCATCAATATTTAATGTATCAACACGACCTGAAGTGTTCATTACACGTACGTTTTTGAATCCATTGGCTGCCAAAGCTGTAGCAGGCCATTCGGTAGCATCCACCAATTTTACACGACGGAATTGGACCAATTTAGATTCTGTACTTTCATCCACACCTTGAACAAAAACGGCCTTCTTCAAAGTTCTACCACCAGAAATCTTCACGATGGTATCCAACTTATCCATTTGAACCAAACCTTGGAATTGACTTACCGTACCTTGAAGCATTATACTATCACCCTCAGTAACAGAATATCCAAATGTCTTAGGGTTAGTATATACGCCCATTCCACCGGTTCCGTCGATAATTGTAAAATTCATCCCTGCAGTACGCATGTTTACGCCATATACAGTTCCAAATACGCGACATTTAACATTCAAACTATCAGCTGCTTTATTCGCATTCGTTTGCTTATTGACAGTGCCAATATTATAAATTGGCAAATCATCATTCAATAAAGTGATAATCAAAGTGTCTTTTCCTTTGGCGATTTTAGAGTTCGACAATGTACCTAATCCAAAGTATACTTTCTTGGTTGGCTCGTACGCGTTATCCTCATAGAATGGCACGTTCACAATGATGGTATCTTTTGTAGTGCTCGTAATGCTAATGATTTTTGATGTAGGATTAAATTTGAAATCAACACCTTCCGTAGCAGAACTCAAAGCAGTGTAACAACGCAATGTGAAATCCGCATCCGCGTCAGAGCGCGAAGCAATTCTCATTCTAACTGCAACATTTCCTACCTTCTCAGTAACTGTCAACTTGCTATCAATAAACTCAATGGTCGCGGGACCATCATTGTCCAACATTACCAACGTAATGATTGAATCTTTGATGTAAGCACCTCCAGTGATCTGACGCAAAACCATGCGAATAGTATCGTTTGGATCAATATTGAAATCGTCAAATACCTTGGCGAAAATTGTAATTGAATCTGCTTTCGTGGTAGAACCCAAATTAAATGTTGAGTCTTTGCCACTCTTACCAATTGAAAACTCTGAAGGAATATAGGTTGAATCACCTTTGCCTTTCACCAACAACATCATCTTAGATGCAGATGATACCGGCTTATCCATTTTCAAGGTCATTCCAATTCTTCCTGCATTTTCCTTCACAACAACCATAGTATTTGGAACAATCACATTCGCGATATCGTTATCCGTAACCGTAATGGTATGCGCCTTTTCGATGCCAATCACACAGTTACCTGGTTGATCCACGCCCAATACAATTGTCTCAGGACCTTCCGCAGAATTATCATCGTTAATTGTAATCACAGTGGTGTCATTGATCGCTTTGCCAGAACCCTTAAAAGTAATAGTACGCTCAGTTAATGTATAATCCGCCGCAGCACCTTTGGTGGAAGTTCCACCGGCAACATAAAAACGAACTGTTTGATCTGTCTCACCACTATATTTTCGAGAAACATAAACATTATATTTTCCCACATCTTCTTTTGTAGATGAAGTCCTTGCCCAAAACTCAACCATCGTGGGCGTCAATGCAGCATCATCGTAATCCAAATTAATAGGCTTTGCATATCCACCAGAAGGATTTATTGTATTCTTTTTACTAGGCCCCCAGATTCCGTCAGCATCGGTATTTGCAAAAATAGTCCCTCCCGTTTTTAACGAAATATTATCTACCCTTCTAATGCCATTTGCTAAACTGTTTGGTACGATACCAGCCCAGTTGCCAGATACTTTCCAAACATTTGTAGAATAGTAACCTACCAAAGACGACAAATTACTTCCGGTAAATGTTCCACCTTCAACAGGACCAACCGACAATGGACGACCCGAACCCGCAGTATTGTCGTACAAAGCAACAAAACTTCTAGCCGGAGCCATACTCTTACCCCAAACGCCAGTACCTTTTACGTTACCAGCCGCATTTGGAGTGATAATCGTCATAGAGTCACTGCAATACATTCTTACTGTATCACCGGTAGTTATTCCAATTGCAATAACCGCCAAATAAATTTTATTGCCTGGAGACCAATAGTTTACACTACCTGTACCAACTATTCCAAACCAACCCTCAAACTCACCCATTAAACCGGTGGTTAAAGTATCGTCTCCCTTCGGAGCAGCCGTGGCAGTCCAATAAGATGTACCAGAATAATATCTGTAATTACCCGCTGTATCAACGTACAAAGGATTTCCGGCACCCGGCGAAATTGATTTTGAAGCAAAATCAGTTGACTTAATACCACGAACTACATATCTGTAATCCGATTTAGATTTTAAATTGTCTATACGCAAACGCACGTATGCTGGCAAACGTCTTGTTGAATCACCCGATGTCATATATTGGGGAACAACCAAACCGATTACGTTAGATGAAGAGTATTGAGCCTTTACATCTTTTAGAAGGAACAACAACGCGAAACCAAGTAAGAATTTTTTCATAAGTTCAATTTATACAAAAGTATAGAAAAAAGTCCTTGATTCAAAGAACGCAAGCCGCAGTCATAACACTCACTTTTTCAATCCCAATGTCATCAAAATGTAAGCAACTTTTTAAGCACGACTCTATCGTGGATCCCGTTGTCATTACATCATCTATCAAACACAAATGTCCCAAAGGAAATCCCTTGTATTTTGGATTAAATTGGTACTTACTTTCCGAAGACGTTAATCGTTCGGCACGATTTTTTTTGGTCTGCGAAATAGATCGATTTGGCTGTAAAAATAAATCCGTAATTAGTTCGCCACTCAATACCTCCGTGATGCCTTCAGCCAAACGTAATGCCTGATTATATCCCCGTTTTCTCACTTTTGAAGCGTGCATCGGAATTACAGCAAAATGGGTAAAATCCGGATCGCCGTGATCACGAGTTATCCGATCCCCCATTTCCTTACCGAGTTTAACCGCCAATGACTCCGCTCCTTCGTATTTAATGGCCTTCATCATTTTGGAAACCCCCGAATTGCGTCTGTAATCCAATAAAAAATAGCCCAACTCTAGTGGAACCCTGCCAGCCAAACCCCTGCAAATTGGGTTGGTTTTGCTCAGTCCGTAAACCGAAAATGGCAAATTGACATAGCATGTAAAACACAAATCATGTTCTTGTCTTATCAATAAATCACCACAAACAACACAAGTGCGAGGAAATGTAAAATCTAACATGTCCAAAACCAATTCACTCAATACCGCACCTACTTTTCTTGCATTTCGATCCACACAACCACCCATAACATAAATCACATATCCCAAAAACAAGGAATTGTCGATTTACCCTATCATTATTGCAAAAAACGCAGAACTTTGTACCCATGGCCGGACCACACCAACAAAATCGCGATATTCCTAAATCCAAATTATCCCTAGACGCATTCAAAAAGTCTACCCGGCTATTCCGATATATGTCGGCCCAAAACCGCGCCTGGTTTATTTTAGGTACGATTTTCCTTGCCATCAGCGCCGGTGCATCACTCATGTTTCCAAAACTACTGGGCGACCTAATGGATGGAGCGTTTGTATACAACGGTGGAAATATCGCCAAAGCACCAAACACCGAAGCCCTGCAAAAAGTGGCTATCTATTTTGTGTATCTCTTTATCATTCAAGCCATTTTTAGCTTTGGTAGAATTGCCATTTATGTTCGGGTAACGGAAGACATGACATACGGTCTGCGCACCGACCTCTTCAAAAGTGTAATCGGCCAAAACATGAATTTCCACAATCAGAATCGGGTGGGTGAATTACTCAGTCGCTTCTCAGCCGACGTGGCTCAAATTCAGGATGCCTTCACAACCAACTTGGCGATGTTTATTCGTCAGATTCTTATCCTTGTTGGCGGGGTCGTAGTTCTCTTCTTCACCTCTTCAAAATTGGCCGTTATGATGCTGGCCACCTTACCCGCAATCATCATCGTCGCACTGCTGTTTGGTCGCTTCATTCGCAAGAAATCCAAAGAAGTTCAAGACGTTACCGCCGCAAACAATGTAATCGTAGAAGAATCTCTGAGCGGAATTATGTCGGTTAAATCTTTCACCAACGAATATTTCGAAAACGAAAGATATCAAGCCAATAGCCAAAAATTAAAGCGCGATTCCATCATCCGCGGATACTGGAGAGGCACTTTTAGCTCCTTTATTATCATTTGTATGTTCGGCGCCATCGTTTGGTTGATTTATCAAGGACTAGGACTAGTGCAATCCGGCGAAATGGGCGTGGGTGAACTGTTCAACTTTATGATGCTAACCGCATTTGTAGGCAGCAGCATTGGCGGCATGGCAGAGCAATTTGTGCAAATCCAAAAAACCCTCGGTAGCATCGAACGCGTACTAGACATTATCGATATGCCCATGGAAATTGAGCCAATTGCGCAATCAGAAATCCAGCAATCTCCACCCCAATGGGATGAAGCCCTTCATATTCAAAATCTACACTTCCATTACCCATCAAGGCCAGAAAATGAGATTATCAAAGGATTAAACATCGATTTAAATCCCGGCGAAACCCTAGCCATCGTAGGGCCTTCAGGATCGGGAAAATCAACACTCGCCGCACTGCTTTATCAATTCTACCTCCCCTCAGATGGACGCATTGCATTAGGCGAGCAAAATATCCAAGACTTTGATTTAAAAACGTATCGCAGCGCCTTCGCCCTTGTGCCTCAAGAAGTAATGCTTTTTGGTGGAAGTATCTACGATAACATTCGTTACGGCAAGCCAGAAGCCACCGCTGAAGAGATTTATGTCGCCGCGAAAAAAGCCAATGCCGCCGATTTCGTTGAAGGTTTTCCAGAGAAATACGATACCCTTGTTGGCGATCGTGGTGTTCGATTGTCGGGCGGACAAAAACAGCGCATCGCAATCGCCAGAGCCATATTGAGAGATCCCAAAATCCTCATCCTTGACGAAGCTACCAGCGCCCTAGATTCAGAAAGTGAAATCCAAGTTCAACGTGCGTTAAAAGTACTCATGGAAAATAGGACATCTGTGGTAATTGCGCATCGACTCAGTACCATTAGGCAGGCCAATGTGATTGCGCTATTAAAAGATGGTGTAATCCTAGAGCAAGGAAATCACGAAACCCTTATGAAAATTGAAGGCGGCAAATACAGAAGGATGGTAGAACAACAAATCGATCCGTCCGATTTCTTCCAAAATACCTAAATTGCAACATGCCCGCCCGATTGCAATTAAAATCATCCACCCTCAGAAGCTTCCTTTGCACACTGCTGTGTATCGTTTCTTCCGCCGTTGTGGGTCAATCAAACAACGGGAACAATCCTACCCCTAACCCAGACTCAAACAAGGAACTGGCTTACGTTTTATACAATCAAAACGATTTTACCAGAGCCGCAATCCTATTGGAAGATATCGTGGAGGCCAACCCAAGAGACGAGCTCAGCTATCGTCGCTATCTTCAGTGTTTGATCAAAACAAACCAACAGGAAAAAGCCATAAAATTCGTCAAGAAGAAAGTAAAAAAATCACCCTATCCAATTCTCTATGTTGTTGATGAATGCTATGTAAACACGACTTTCCCCGACGGACCAAATAAACAAAAATATACGCTCCGGGCCGAAGAATTGAAGGCGCTTATCATCGAACAATTAACGGTTCATGCGATGGAACAAATGGGGCAGCAGCACATCGCCATTGCACAACGATTTGAACAATACGAACTCAAAGAATACGCCATCGCAGTTTTACAAAGCGCCGACCAAATCTTGGGTGATATCAATCCCGAAATTTCCAATAAACTCGCTGAACTGTACATGGAAACGGGGAACAGGGAAAAAGGTCTACAACGATATGTGATGCTTATGCTCAGCGGTGTGCCGTTTGAATCGATGAAACAAGTTTTCGAAACCCAAATCACAGACAGTGCGGATTATGTTTTACTCCAACGCCTTTTGCTGAAGCAAATCGAACAGAATCCCGAAGTGACAGCCTTTTCGGAAGGACTCAAATGGACGTTCGTTAAACAAGGAAATTGGCAGTCCGCATTTCTATATACCCGATCCATTGATAAACGACTCAAGGAAAATGGGGAACGCGTTTTTGAACTCGGTGAACTTTGTCAGTCCAATGGAGAATATCCCGTGGCGCTGCAGTGCTTCCAATATTGCATCGGATTAAAAGAGACATTCTTCGATCCCGCGCTGGCCCAAGCAAAATGGATCGATGTTACCTACGATATCACCATGAAGGGCAGGCCCCGCATTGAAGATGTGATTCAGCTCCAAAAACAAATGCTCGCCTTTGAGCAAAATTATGGTCCGCAAGAAGCCAGTCTTT